>Ga0310697_10002791_pt1 | contig 18138 bp, 50 predicted proteins | sample 172DNAGHGlowgp2_FD_203883 | JGI IMG/M metagenome (GOLD analysis project Ga0310697, IMG submission 203883) | Sheep rumen microbial communities from Palmerston North, Manawatu-Wanganui, New Zealand - 1728 DNA GHGlow gp2 (v2) (version 2) | ecosystem: Host-associated > Mammals > Digestive system >... | reverse complement strand
CGTGCATGTTTTCCGAACGATGTTCCTGACTTTCGTCCAAAATACACGAAAAACCCATACTTTTCGTGTTCAAAAACCAAAGATGTACCTCGATATCTATGGATCGTACCTCGCAATTAGATAACGTTATCCTGTAAGGGGTCTTTTAACATCACTTTACACTAACATTTATATATACAGATAGTTATACATCACTTGCGGAATGTAGTCGTCGAGTTCCGTAATAGGTACTTAGTACCTGCCCGGAGGGTGGATGGGACCTCCGGGCAACCAAAAAAAGGAGGCACCATGATCATCATCAAGGGGTACGATCATTTCTTACAAGTGATCGGGGATGAAGAAAAGGCACATCTCGACAGATTCATCAATGGCAGATTTACAGAGCAGGAGATGAGATCCATGTCTCCATTCGCTTTCAATATAGAGGTCCTGCTGCCGTTGGACAAGGATCCCGAATACAAAAGGCTGAAACCCTACTATGAGCTGGTTTCCCGTGTAAAGAGGGAATACGAGAGGTCCAAGAAAGAATTGGCGGACAGACAAGATAGGTTCTGGGGGATGATCAGAGAGATTACCGATGAACCGTGCGAGATCGACAGATGTATGCACTGCGGATTACCTCTCCATACCTACACAACCCGTCTGGATTTCGGATACGGTCTCATGTGCAGACCGTGTGCAGGAGCAGCGGAGAACGTCGTACCGTTCATCGTGCATCACTATCCGGGATTTGTGGAACGGGATAATCTTGAATCCTATCTCTGGACGGATCTGCCCACGTTCCTCAAGGATCATCCTGCCAATGACGGGTATCACTATGAGTATCATGATCTGCACATAATGGAGGTCAGTAACGATCAATCCGAATGGTGGGTATTATGGAATATAAAGCATCCAAAAGTGATGAAAGATGTTTTAGAGGGGTTGCCGGAATGGCATCCCCCTAATTAATCGAACAGACCACCGCCGCCGTATTCCCACATACCGCCCTTTCCTTTCTTTGGCGGTGATTTCTTCTTTTTCTGTGTGGTCTTAGGCTTTGACTTGCCTTTGCCCGTAGAACGGGGTTTAGACGGCTTAGACGGGGTTTTAGAACCTGTCTTGGTCTTTCCCTTTGCAGTCTTGGGTTTCCCCGTAGATTGGCTCTTAGGCTTGCTCTTAGGCTTGTTCGTATTCGATGAACGGGATCTTGCAGGTCTTTCAGGTTCCGGCTCGGAATCGTATCCCGATCCGTATGAATCGTAACTAGATGATGTTGCCCTGTGGGATTCCTGTCTGAGCTGTCTCAGCTCGGTCTGGGCGCGTTTCTTCTCCAGCTTCTGCATCTCAGCCTCATGCTGGCGGGATCTCCTTGCGCTCTCACGTTCTTCCCGTTCCTCTCTTTTCCTTATACGTTCCTCACGCTCGGCATCCTTCCTTTCGCGATCCAATGCCATCTCCTGCTCTTTACCTTCAATCCACTGCTTCGCTCTGTAACGCCTTGTGGTATGGTATTTGGCTTCCTTGGCTGCCTTCTCATCGAGATATGCCTGTCTTTCAGCCTCATGCAGCTCTTTCTCTTTCTTAGCCAGATCGGACCTCTCCTTTTCGATGTTGGTCTGATGGATTGCGATATCCTTCTTGACCCCGGTTTCCATCTGGGTCTTGTAGAGCTCATCCCTAAGCGCGGTACGTTCTTTCTCAAGTTTCTTGTAGGCTCTCGCTTCCCTGCCCTTCTTGGACCAATCTCCCCCGATAGGTTCGGATCTGGTATTCTCCTTCTTCTCTTTCGGTTCTTTGTAAAAAATGCCCATCTTACTCACCCAGCGATCCGTCGGAATGAAGGATGTACTCACGTCCGTAATCGTCGATCTTGCGATTGAACGTGACGTAGAACCTCTTGTTTTTGATACAGATAACCTGTCCATCCCAAAATGCTGTACCGGGTTTTCCGATATAGACCTCCGATTTGAAGTTCTTGGCTTTCTGGTATGCGAATTTCAGCGCATCCTTCTTTGTGTTGAATGTCTTGTTGATGACCCTCCCTGATGATGCCCTGCTGACGCTTGTACGGTAGCTCACATAGTATTTTACCATGTTATCCCTCTTATTGATGGATAATCATAAAAATATATAATATTTTTATAAAGAAAGACGGGAAAAAGGTTTGGAATAGAGTTTATCTCTTGGGTCCGTAACGCTTGTACTGGGGGGTCTGTCCGGCGGTGGTCCCGTCAGGATTGAGATACCATCCAACATCAGTCAGCTCCCCGGAGGTATCGAATACCATCTTGCCCTTGTAGTTGCTGGGCAATCTCCATTCAAAAAGGTTCGCCCAATGCACTGCACCTCTTATGGTGTTCCCCTCGATCACATCTATGAACTGGATGGCGTTTTGCTCCTTGACTTTTGCGTATGCAACCCTGCGAGCATCAGTTATCGTATCGTACTTGGTCTTGAGATCCTTGTAAGTGTGGTTCTTATACCAGATTCTGAGCTTGAACGTCATGATATCACTTTCTGCGCTCTTTAGCGATCGTTTCATAAGACTTTCTGTTGATGGTTCCATCCGGGTTCAGCATGCGTTCATCCTTACCGCCTACTGAGATGAAAGTCCATTTTCCGTAGGGGTATGACTTTCCAAAATCCCTAAACCATATCCAGCATATCTCTTTCTGGGGGGTCTTATCCGATGTGTACTGATATATGAGTACGTTCTTGAGATTCCCTTGAACATATCTGTATGCGAATTTCTTAGCATCTTTCAGATCCGTAAACTCTTTCAGAACTTTCAGATGATCCTTTATCCCGTTTTTGTAGATGATCTCTTTTACAATGAATCTTGCCATATTTTTCACCTTCTTTTATTCCAATGCTTTAAGAGATCCATTGGCACGAATCTCTTTGACGGGTCCAGCCTTTCTTTTCGTATTTATCGAGTAATACTTGCCGCTCATACCGATCGTTATCGACTCAGAGGGATTCTTGGCAGTCTTGGATGAGAAGATCTCCCCAGAATCGAATCTCTTTCTGTCAAGCAGGCTGCAAACCGTCTTACGGGTCTTAGGCAGACTGTCCGAACAAGCGATCCTCAGTGTGAGCCAGCGTACATCTGCGCCCTTTCCGGGTACGCTCTTACCAACTCTATACCAATACATTTTACTACCTCACAGTCCGAACGGAGCAGGAACGTCCTTGATGAACCTGCCTTTTCTGTCGATATACCTTTTCTTCCCGGATTTATCTTTGAAGAAATATCCCCTTCCATCCTTCGCAACATCCCCGTAGTAATGGAGTTTGCTGGTCCAGAGGGGTTTCCCTTTCCTGTAAGTCTGGTATGCCGGATCGTTGGAGATGAAGATACGAACGAAAGGCTTGGTTCTCAAGCCGGAATCGTATTGCCTGACCGCATCTCTGCGAACCTCATCATAACTCCTGCATCTGCTTCCCTCATCGGCTGGCATACCGCAACTAAATTCTGCCCAGATCTCTGTCATTGTCTTACCTCAGTTTTCCAGTTATAGGGTTCACAGCATAGGTATCTTTCTTACCATTGTAGCGATTTTTGGGGATTTCCCACACATAAGGTCCGTAAAAAGGGGATACATAACCGGGTGCTGAAAATCTGAACTCAGCAACAATCGCATTACCATTCTTGTGGAATACACTGATACTCCCGTAAAATGCTGCTCTCGAACCCTGATGATGTGCAGAATATTTCTTCAAGAGTTTCATTCTAAGATCCTGTGTGTTCTTTGCAGACATAAATCTCACATCAGGGGGTGATGGGATTTTTCTACCGAATTTGTAGATATATAACTCATATTCAACCATGATATCACAGTCCGAAAGGAGCCGCCACTTTGGATTTCGTTACGATCGTACCGTTCTTGTTCAGCGGATAGATCTTTCCAGAACGGGATTTATAGGTAGATTTCCCGGTCTTGAAGGAATACTTGCACGTTCCCTTATATCTCTGTCCGTCATAGATTCTGGCATAGGATCCGTACATGCCATGCGAAAGAATGAAGATCGCATTTTTCCTCGCAGAATCAGCGGTCTCTCCGGCTCTTTCACGGATTCCTCTCTGTTTCTCATATTCAACCCAATAGACCATAATGATTGCCTCTTGGGAATGTATCAGAATTATAATATAAAAATATAGGTAAAAGGTTTGGGTAAGAGTTTACTTTTTCCAAGGCTGCCATTTGATTTCTTTAGCAGCCATGATCATAGGATGCCCTTTGAATGGATCTTCTTTCAGGAATCCCCCGGTCTTAGGGTCGATAGGATACTCTGGATCGCCATTGAGAGATCTCGTATGTTTTCTCCACATGATTGTAGGGATACCCTTTGCTCTCGTTTTGAGCTGATAGGCAATAATCAGTCCCAGATATCTACCATAATCGGTACCGTCATCTGCGAACACATAGACCACATCAGTGTTGTTCCAGATCCTTTTGTCATTTACAATCCTCTTACGGAGATTGGAGAGATTCGCAGCTTTTACCTTCTGCTGGATACTGCTATCCCTTCCTTTACTCCAATGCTGATTGCGGAAATATCTTCCTCTCATGCTTGCTATTCTTATGATGTATGATTGCATTTTCTCACCTTTTTCACTGTAATTTGCCATTGGGCAGAACAACAGAGGTCTTATCTTTTGTGCGGTAATACACGGTCTTACCGATTGCGTATAATGCTCCACGGTACTTGTAAAGATCCATAAAGTCAGCGTTCTGCTGCTTTTTGTACGAATTATAGTTCAGACTGCACAGCTCATACCTTACAGGTCTGTTCCCCTGACCGTAACTGATGATCGTCTGTCTGACTGCTTTTCTAAGGGCATCCGGGGTCTTAAACCTCTTGGACGCCTCACGTCCGTATCCTGCATCCCATAATACATAGTCTGTCATATTCCCACCTTTTTTATAGTCCAAATGGTGCTAGTGTCTTTTTTGTCTTGATCGGTTTAGCATTACCCCACTTATCTGCAACATACCTCTTTCCTGTTTTTTTATCAGTATAGATGAATGGAGTTTTGCCAAAGATAACAGTTATCTTACCCGCAACTCCTATGTAATCTTCCTTTTGTGTAACTTTATGAATGACCAGCATATATGTTTTGCTACCATCATCCTTCTTAAATTCAGAACCGTAAATGAGCATGTTTTTCACTGCCCAACCCCTTGCAGCCTTGATATTTTCAAAATAATGATACTTTATGTTTGATTCCGGGGTATATATCACATATTCCATATTCCGCTCACCTTTTCATTTCTTTACTGCGGTCAGAGATCCATCGTAATGAACGACGTACTCAGGCCAGTATCTCATCGCTGTACGGGGTTTCCTCTTGGACAGGATGTACTCTCTCGCCGGAACCTTTACCTTGGGGTTCATACTGAGCCTGAGTTTTCTGCTCTTGGAATCCCTGATCTCCATATATGCCACCAGAGACGGCGGGATCTGATCGAACTCGTATCTCGGAGCCAGCTTCTTCGGATCGGAATCGTAGATACAACCCCCCTCTCCGACGGACGCATTGTTATCCAGCAGTTTCCTGAGATTCGCACATGCTGCCTTGAATGATGTGGTAGTATGGACATTATAATTGCCCATATATCCCCCATCGTACAGACAATACCAATATTTTACCATATTTGATACCTCTATGGAACGTATCGGAATTATAATATAAAAATATAGGTAAAGGGTTTAATGGTAAGGGTACCTCACAGTCCGAAAGGATGGGGGGTCTTTTTAGGTCTGTTCCAGACACCGCTATTCTTGAATGTAGGATCGAAATATCTCTGGAAAGAGGAATCTGTGATCGAGATCTCTCCATTCTTACCTATCAGATAGTATTTGGTTACAGGTTTGCCATTGGAATGGGTAAATTCCTTTCCAAAATACTTGTAATCATACTTGGGACGGATGAACTGAACACAGGTTACTGTTATGAACAGTTCTCTGGGTCTGATCGTTCCGTCAGGGTTCACCTTGGCATTTTTGTATATGAAGATCTTGTTATTATAACACATCTGCATAGCTTTCTTACGCGCTTCCGGGATCGAATGGAACCTACCGTAAAGGTTCTTATCCTTATCCACAACATCGTAGCTCTGTGTAGTCGTATATTTTACCATATTTCTCACTTCCTTTAAAGTCCGAAAGGAGCAGGTTTCTTTTTGAGCATTACGATCTTTCCATCAGTGTGGATTCTCCATTTCTTACCGCTGTATGAATGGAAAAAGTATCCATCGCCTTCATACTGAACCTTTCCGGCATAGATTTCCATACCGATACCGTTCTCCTGATAGATCGCTATTGCAGTACGCTCAGTTTCTTTCAGTATCATTGTTGCGAGTTTGCGAGCCTTGACAAGCGTAACTCCCCATCCGCAGGGATCGTCCTGCTGGATCCCTGATTTTCTGCTCATAAAATAAAGATTGTATCCCATTTTATCACTCCTTGGTGGTACCGTCCGCATAGAGACGAACTGCCGAACCGCCGTAAGGAGTGTAGTAGATCTTGCCCTTGATGTTGTTCACATTGGCATAATCAACGGTCCTCTTGGCAGTAACCTTGTTTATATCCACGCTTTTCCCGGTACTCTTTACCAGTTTGTAAGCCATTATCTTGGCAGCCTTGATATTTTTGCACCATTTATTTCCGACAGTGTAGAACATGCTATCACTGTTGTATAGATTGTTTTCATAATATATATTTGTAAGGTCTGATCTCCCCTTTCTCATTGAGAAGATAAGGATCCTGCTGCCCGGTAAACCGCCATAATATAACATCCCCTCTGGATGTAACTGTGCCGAACTCGTATTTGGTATATCCGATCATGTGGTATATCGTACATTTTGAACCCCATCCCCTTTTCACGCATGACCTGTACGCTGCGGATCTGGCTGAAAAGATGTTCTTATGGAGTTTGGGGTCCAGCCTTCTCTTGAACCTGATACGGTAATCTACCATAAGAGTACATACGAATTGAGATATAAAAAAGGTAAAAGGTTTGAAAAGGGATTTACATGCCCTCGAAAGGTCTCCAATCGCCCTTGATACCGTAATCGTTGCCGGATTTCTTGGTCTTTTTAGCCTGTGTGCTTTTGACGACCCTCGGTCCAGAAACCGAACGCTGACCGGGAACGCGCTTATTCGTTCTGATATCGAAAAGGGATCCGTCGAGATCCAGAAGGTACTCCTTACCCTTCCTCTCACTCCAGTACATCGGTCCGAATACACGCCCATAGCGATCCTTCCTTTTGGTCTCATAGAACACTGCGCCAACAAGACCGCCCGTATGATCATCAAGGATGAATACATCCTCTTTTTTCTTCTTCATAAGGAATCCAAATGCCTTATATCTTGCTTCATCAATGGAAATTGCGTATCCCATTGTTCTGTTGTCCTGCTTTAGTCTGTATGTAACCATTTTTTCACTTCCTTTCCTAATTTATAGGTAATTGATCGAACGAATGATATCCAGATTCTTGATGCTCTTGATCTGGGATCTGATCGTACCGTTCTTGTTCAGATGATACCACTTGTTCTCTTTCCTTTTCTCCAGAACATACCCACCGGTTCTGGTCTTATAAACACCTTCATCGACACTGCGAACGAAAGCCAGAACTGCCTCATAATTCATAATGAGTTTGATACATCTCTTGCGAGCCTCAACGACACTGCTGAAATGGATCATGTTCCCGTTCCTATCTTTAAGGAACTCATAATGATAGGGGTATCTTGCAACCTTATACTCTATTACATACATTTTTTTCACTTCCTTTTATTTAAAGTCCGAAAGGTGCCGGGGTCTTTTTTGACTTTCCGGCTTTTTCAAGATTCTTTCTCCAAGGAGATTTCCTGTCCTTTCCATCATCGACGACCGTCCAGCCATGATCCTTGAAATACATATATGCCCGGTAGAACGCCTCGACCTCTCTATCAGAGGTCAGCGGATCGCCGCGGTACTCAACGAAATAACGGACAAGAGATCTCCCCTTAATACGCTTGGTCCTCTCTGCATCCAGCATCTTTGTGATCAGAGCATCGCCCTTTTTGACAAGCTCATAGGATTCTTTCATCTTCCTATCCAGCATAGACAGATAGTAGTAGTTGAACCTCTCATAGAAATCATGTATCGTCTTGATCGTCATAATATCACAGTCCGAAAGGTCTCCACTCTTTGTTCTTCCTTATGACATTCCCCTTGGCATCCAGCTTCTTTTCCACACTGTCATTGTTGGTATAGAGATATCTCCCCTTACCGAAATGCTCCATCAGAAAGAATTTGTGGGTAGTCTTATCTTCTGCCCACAGCCCTCCGGGGTACCTGTTGCTCATAAGTTTTGCACATTCATGTCTGGCTTTCAGATCGGTAGGTGCTTTCGCAATCGGATCCTTAGCCGGATTCCCATTCTTGTTAGGATAGATATAGTACACTTTATCCCTCTTGAATTGCATATCGGAATTATATTATAAAAATGTAGGTAAAAGGTTTGGTTCAATATTCTCTGATTGAACCATCGGAGAGGATTACTCCAACATCTTCGGATGAACCCGATTCCGAGATACGGATATCTGCATTGATGATATCGAACCAAGTAGGGTTCTCATCGGTTGCGAACTGAATAGCAGAACCGATTGGGATAGGGGAATCATCGGAATCGAACACATAACACTCGGTTTCCTTGTTCTCCTTTGCCCAATCGTAGATTGCCTTACGAGCTGATTTCAGATCCTTATAGCAGATTCTGTCTTTGAGCCATTCATACATCACATATACGGACATTGTATTACCCCCATATTTGGATATAATATACATACGTTCGTATATATTTATATCGAAAAGAAAAGGAAAAGGAAAGGGTTTTGGGTAAATTGATCAAAGACCGAAAGGAGCAGCCACTTTCTTGGTCTTGGAGGATTTTGCTTTCAGACGATCCCTGACATTACGGTATTTGCCATAATAACGATCGGTCTTAGAACTGTGGAATAGGGGTTTTTGGGATTCCAGATATCCTCTTGCATAGACCTGCTCTACGAGATATATCCTCTTGGATCTCTTAACATCCTTCCTACAAAGATCATCATAATATTCAAGGGCATCCTCTTTTGTAAGGAATATCTTGTATGAGTACCCACGTCCAAAACAACTAACGATATATGCCACTCTTTCACTTCCTTTTATTCAAAGTCCAAAAGGAGCAGATTTCTTCTTTGCTGCCTTCTTGGTTGCAAAAGCAGGCTTGCCAGCTTCAAGACGCTCATAGAGTTTCGTTCCGGCAGTAGCCATCATTCCGCAATAGACCTGTGCGACCCTCTCGGTTTTCAGATCCCCGGTCCTCTTATAGATGTAGGTATCTTCCTTGAAATCAGGGATGGTACGCTTGAGATATTCAAACATCTTGGAATAATAAACTGCTCCATACCCCTCGGTCATATACGCTTCATAGATCGCGTTCCATGTTCCTGTTCTGCGAGATTTTTTCAGGTAAGAGATGGTTTCATAGAATCCCTTAACTCCACCAAAATCACGAACGATAACCTTCTGATTCTTTTCCAGTAAAGCCTTAGTGTAGGTCGTCATATTTTAACCTCTTGAGATATATATTATATTTTTAGTATTTAACACACTCTCACTGTTCGATCACTCTATCTTCTCTAAAGTAATCTTTACCTTATCGTCTTTCTTCAATCCAAGCATGGATAGCTCCTTGGTAGCGATCACTACCAGAGAGGTACCTTGCAGCCTTATCTCCTTGATAGCCGTAATAGACTTCATGAACGTATAATAGAACGTATGTATATAATATATTCTATTATTCCGTTATGATTCCTATGAGAATTTTAAAGAATTTTAAAAAAATGCAGAAAAAAGTTTGAAAGAGGATTCCGTGCTGTCATTGACGGATTGCCCGATCCGCACATGCCTTACAGAGATAGTACCTGACGAACTTGATCCCGCTAAGGATGAAAAGCTCGGACGGTTCTTCGCCGGAGATCTGCGCTCCGCATCTATCACACTTGTTCTTTACCGATGAGATAGGAACTGATTTTCCCATCGCATCCTCAACGATCGGCAGCACGGTACAGGTTATGTTCCTGATAAGGTTCTCCATAGGATTATTCTGCACAACCTCTTGGATTTCTACGTTTTCGATTGCGTTTTCCTCGGTATTTTCGGTCATTTTATCCCTATTTTACAAAAGTTACTTTTTCCATTCTTTTTTTCTTGTCTGCCGTACACGAAAAGTAGTGGGTTTTCGTGTAAGATAGACATTAATTTTTTCGATATTTTGTATTATTCCTCAAAATCGGCATACTTGCCATACCGATGGACCTTTTTCCTGTCTTTGATCACGGATCTTACGGACATTCGGGATTCCCTTGACTATGCAACTCACTGTCTGCACCGTCATATCCCTCTTACAGAGGGAAAGGATATCGTATGCGGTAAACGGTTCCCCGTTCATGGATTCTACCGCCCGGTAGATCGCTTGTTTATTCGTCATGTGCTTCATAGATACACCTTCATCTTGAACTGCTTGATGTACTCCGCATAGACGGAATAGATCGACATATTCCCTATCTCTTTGATAGACTTCAATCTCTCAACCTCTCTTTCTACCTCATCTTTGATAAGATCGCATATCATTTTCTCATTGTCAGTCATTCAAATACCACCTCTTTCTTGACAACCATACTTTTTTCTCCCCCTTTATATACTAACGTCCTTTTCGGGACCCCCTACCTTTTTGACAACTTTTTTCCAAATTCCCGCTTCGGTCAATTTTGCGATTAGGGTATTCCTGCTAATTCCCTGAAATTCCTTCGACAGCGCATTAGCGGAAATGTTCGGATTTTCCTCTATCAATTTTTTAGCCTTCTCTAATTGATACTCGGACAACTGCTTGCTCTCCCTTCCGATAGGCTTGCCGGATCTCGTACCCTCTTTCTGCGCTCTCTCGATTCCGTCATGGATCCTCTCGGTAATGATATCCCTCTCAAATTCTGCCATAGCACCTAGCAGGGTGAACATCAATCTCCCGGACGATGTAGTAGTGTCTATGTCTTGATCTAACATCTTGATACGAACATCATAGGAATCCAATTCCTTCAACACGTTTTGCAGATTGATAACGGAACGTCCTAACCTATCAAGCTTGACTGCTAAGACAACATCGAACTTTTTGAATTTCGCATCCTTGAGCATCTTGTCCAATGATGGTCTGTGTGCGGATGCTCCAGAGATAACATCAGTGTATTCCTCAACGATCTCATACTTATGGATGTTTGCGAAATCCCGCAGCCTGATCAACTGATTATCTACGGTCTGCTTGTCCGTACTCACACGGGCATATAGGGCAACCTTCATTCTATCCCATTCTTGATATTATTATATAGAGTAAATCTGTCCTTGGTCCCCTTATATCTCGGATTGCCCGGACAAGCCTCTTTCATCTCGAATATCAGCACATTGTAACCGATCCCCAAGAGTTTGGCAACAAAATATAAGGAAAAGCCATTCCTCGCATAATCAAATATCTCTTTCTCGGATCTTATGATCGTAGATTCCCCAACCCTGCCTTCGGGCGCGCTGCTCACATCCTCTGCGAACATGAACCGGGCGGGTCTGCCCACATGGATACCATGCTCTTTCTTTTCGGACATGGCTTTCTTAACATGTTCGGACAATTCGCTCATCTGATCCCTCCACAGCTTTCTTCCAACTATCCCACAGATCCATATCAGGGTGATCAAGCAGCGGCTTGTTGATCACATCCCGGTAATAGCAGGTATAGGTCTCGATGGCGAACGGGGTCATTCTGATACCCCTTGCGGTCTCGGAAAGGGGTTTCAATTCCAGCATACGGAAATATGAGCTATCGTCCAATTTTACCCATTTTCCCAGCATATCCTCTATATTCTCTTTTCCTTTACAGATGCTCTCATGCTTACGCATGGCAGATTCGTCAGTGTCTGTCAATCCACAGTAACGGCATTGGTAATACGTCCTTGTGATTCTATTCATTTCAGCCTCCTATCAAAATATCCGTTCTTCTCCATGTATTCGTCGATATCCTTACGCCTGTCTATCAATGTCTGCCGGGGTACCGATACCATCTTGGATATGGTTGCCCAGCCATAATTCTTCAATCTCAATTCAGCGATCTCCTTCATTGGCAGTTTCCTTTTCTTTGGGGGATCTATGACGTGTTTTCTTACCGTCATGCCAATGCTGGTCGTTCTCGAACGTTCCTTACTGTCATGTTTTGCCAGATCGTCCATAGCCTTGATCACGTCATAGAATCCTTCTCTAAGCGGATCCAATTCCCAATCCGGGAATATGACGGGGATACTGTTCTTCCTCAACTCCAAAAGGGTTTCGGAGATCTTTGCATAACTCCTACCCAGAACCCTAAGATCTTCGGCATATACATACCCCAGACCGTTCTTGATCATCTCCGGGATTTCCTTTAGGGAATCTCCCCGATAATCAATGAGATTCTTTACTACTACCAATCCCTTATCCCATGCCATATTACATAATATATTGGAGGTCTCGGAATCAGTTGCGATAGTGACCGCCTTATCTCTTTTCGTTTCCATCTAATCCGCTTCCGTTCCATATTGATATCAGCGTATTCCAGATATCTTCATCCTTGATCTCAACATCATAACCCAAACGGTCTTGGGTCAGATCGACAAGCTCATCAACGTGCTTTTCAAGTCTGCATCCGCACTTACACTTTATGCAGAACATATCCCCATCTTTCTTTTCGGATTCCAACGTACCTATCACCGAGAAATCATCCATCAGAACGGTATAGTCAAAACGGGATCTTGACTGCTCGGTAGCCTTACAGAAAGGGCATGGTCTCATACTAGTATCTGCTGCCATCAGAACCACTCGCTTACCATAGTTTCGTTCAATCTTTTGCATGCAGTTTCATAAAAAACCGGGTCAATCTCAAAACCGATATAATGTCTGCCAGTGAGTTTACATGCAACCGCAGTCGTACCAGAACCCATGAACGGATCTAACACTGTCCCCCCCCCCCCTGTGATGAATTAAGAATAAGATTCTTGGTTATATTGAGAGGTTTGATTGTAGGATGCCCGTACCTCTTCTTATCGGCGACGTTCAGTTCCGAAACATACCATTTGCGTTTGGTCTCGTATGACCCGTATATCTTTACACCTTTATCCTTAGCAAAAAACAGGTATTCCGTATCTGAAAGATACTTATTAGAACAAGTTGGGATGGGATTGGTCTTATGCCATGTCAGGAGATCGACGGCGCATCCCCTATCTTCAAAATAGTCAAAATACTGACGGAGTTGTGCCTTATTGCACCAGATATAGATATTTACCGCCCTCATCTTTGCCAAGAGAACATCCAAAATCTCATTAGTGATACCTTCTGCGAGAGTTTTTATTTCCTTATAATAAGGTCTGCTTTTACCATAAACTCCTGCACCTTCCGTACTTTGGAATGAATAAGGCGGGTCCATCACAATGAGGTCAATGGATTTGTCCGGGATTAGTTTGAGACCATCCAGACAATCCATGTTATAGATCGAATCCATCTCTAAGGTCATTTCATTCAACCTCTTTGTAATTCTTCAACCCGGCTCTGATGATCCTCTCCAATGTGGTTTTCCACATCTCATCATCGTACTTCTTATGAATCTCCTTGGCAGCATCTTCCCATTCATGGGTAAATTCAATAGACATGCCATCCAGCCTGAGATACCTCCGGGAATGGGTAACTCTGACGTTATCCATGTGCCTTACGAATACGCGCCCTTTCATGATCTCCACCAATGGAATATAAGAGCCGCTACAAAGATGATACTGGGAATCACATAGCCAAAGATCAGCCATGTCTGGGTATCTATCTTATCGAACAGGAATAACCAATCCACTATCGAAAGATCGCTCATTCAATCACCCTCTTATCCCAATCCTTGATCACGTCCTTCTCGTCCATACATCTCCATACGAACCTTGAGAAATTCATGTGGCAACAATTACAGTGGATCTCATAGGTTTCCGTATTGCCATCCAGCTTATCACGCAATTCGGCTTTCCCTCCGCAGAACGGACAGGTTTTTGTCAGTATGTTCTTGGTACTCATTTACTCATCTTCCTTCTCATTTTTCTCTTTCTCACGTTCTTCAAGATATTTTGTCAATACATCGTTCAATTCCTTTACCTTATCATCCGTTAGGTCAGCGGAATATTCCTCTCCAATAATTGTTACCTTTTCCTGACTGATCAGTAACTCAAACCAATCATCGAACGGTTGGGAAAGAACAAGATCTATTTGTGTTATCATTCTTACCCCCACTTCACCACTTCGCATCCATCTACCTCTATCACGAATGTTCTGGCATCCTGAAAATCAGCCATCGCAGTCAGTTTGCGCTTTAATTCATCCAGATTCTCTTCGTTGAAATGTTCGATGGTAAATGCTATATAATCCGTTTCCGCAATATCCACTATTGTACGTCCGCTGCATGTTACCAGTGTCATAGCAAAACGCAAAACACCATACGGATTGATCCCCCCGTATGTTATCTCTATATCCTTGAATGTACTCATTCTCCCACTCTCCTAATACCCAATGCCACATACTCCTCGCTTATTCCATCGAACTCGTCATGTGTGAGTATGTATGTTATTGCGACCTTGATCTCATAATTGAGATTCATCCCAAGATTATGATCAGCATACGTTAGGAATTTACCGTCATCATCCACTTTTTTCAATACGAGCGTATCTCCGACCTTGTAATCCCTATCGTTCTTGCGTATCTCGAATGTCTTGATGCCGTTGGCTACGGCATCGAAATATCTGTCATTCAGTTTCAGTATGTGTTCGGTCATTCTCCCACCACCTTAAACTCTACAACTCTTCTAAGTCTCATCGCATCGACCATCTCATTGAGCATCTGGCTGTTGCATTTTTCGATGTTGATCTTAATATCCCCGACAGGCGTTTCCAAGGTAAACTCGAACTTGTTTATATCCCACTTGATGAGTTTACCGCTGACCGTAAATTTGTCGATTGGCTGTGTCATTCCTTTACTCTCCCGTTCCATTTGCGTATAGTTTCATCCTTAGAATGAGATACCTGATAACATCTACAACCAGTACATTGTGCATACCACCAAATCGGTTTTACCTCGAACAACACTGCATCTTCACCGCAGAACGGACACGACTTCAACTCGGTCATTCTTTCGATCTCCTGTTCCACAAATCTATCATCATAGATTCCTCACGTTGGTTGTATGCCCCCATGCTGTCGATCATGCACTCTTCTCCCCATCTCTCTTCATGGACTATTGCGACCGCATATTCATCACCGAAATTAACGACATTATAACCACATGGTTCGACATGTATGATCTTGACTGCACGACCGCAGAACGGACAGGGTTTCAGTTCGGTCATTCAATCACACCCATACATTTTGGGCAGACTGCGTGATTGCGACATATCTTCCAACCATTCGATTTGAAAACTTCAATAGCGGTTTTCTTCGTGTGTGAATGATGCACCCCTTCATAGTCGCAGTACATACAATGAATCACATATTCTGTTGCGCCTTTCGTTATTCCATAGAGTTCTTCGGTCATTCTCTTTCTCTCCCATATACGATTAGGATCGCTTTCCGGGGCATTGGACAGTAACGACATTTTATACAGTCGCAACAGGTACACTGACCGTCTTTGTATTTGGAACAATAGTGGCAGGTCTCCGTAACCATCATTCCTTCACTCTCCTTTTTGCCATCTCTACAATGTCATTCTCATCTCTCAGTAAAGCCTCAAGGATTATCTTCTGTACGGCAATCTCGGTATAATCCCTGAAACAATGTACCGCTTTACCAGTTCTCCTATCGAATATGAGATAGTAATCGTCCTGTGTGTCCTTCCTCTCTCCCAGATGGACCATATAACGATCCCCTATACGCACACCATTAGAGGTAAAGGCATCCAGATCCTTCTGCATCGAACGGGTCGCGCTTGTACTGTATATCGCCCACTGATCGTTCTCGGTTATCAGACGTTTATCCACAGCCACTCTGCCACTCTCACAGCTTTTCTTTCCAAGAGTGGTAGGCATTTCTTGCCACAGCACCGTAGTACCTCTTACATATCTCCCTGCGGGTAGCGATCGCCTGTGTGATCGCCTCGTTGTCGATATGCTTTACCAATTCGTCAATGATATCCTGCTGCAACTGGATCAACTGGAAAAGACCCTCGTTGATCTTCTCCTGTTCGTTGCATGTGTGTTCGTGCGCCTCTACCTCTTCCGCAATCATCAGATTGCAATCGAAACACATCCCCCTACGGAGACATGCTACCTTCTTTCCGCATATTCTGCACTTGTACTTCTTCATTCTTATTTCCCTCCTTCAAAATGCAAATTTCGTAGAAAATGTCCTCCGGCAATCGTTACATCTCCACCTCTGCTGGGTGATCTCGATCTGGCGATTGGGATAGTGGGATTCCTTGCATAGCGTCTTCTCTCCCAATACCTTGACGTTCTTGGACTCACAATACGGACACAGTTGGGTCATTCTTTTGCCCCCTCTTCATCAATACCCATGTACCTATATTCGCTTGACCATATCTCTGCGTCCATATCATTCACATTCAGATTTCTGGCGATTTCGTCAGCATCTTTTTGAGAATCGGCTTTAATCGTCACATCCAGAATCAGACGATATAAGTACCCCGTCATTCGCCCACTCTCCTGTTCCACTTATCAACCAGTTCACCACGCGCGGAGGTCTCACGACTCTCATAGTCCTCCAAGATACACCCATTGTCAGGATGTACGATTGAATAGTGTTGGGTTTTTACGAGTCTATAACTCCTAATCGCTATACACATCTCACATCCGCAGAACGGACACGGTTTGAGATCGTCATCAATCATTCAATCAGCCTCCTGCTTTCTTTCCACATCACGAACGGGATCATCGCCCATATCATCAACGGACATAACACGACAATCCATTCATACGTCATTCTTTCGCTCTCCTGTTCCATTCCTTGATGACTTCATCCTGCGTACCGCCGAACTCCATTCTATGTGCGTGAGTTTCGGTACATTCGACTCCCCAATTAGCACCTACACCATGTACGCAATAGACCAGCATCGCTTTTGCACCGCAGAACGGACAGGGTTTCAAAAAGTCATTTTGACCTTCATTGACTTTTCCTGACTTTTCTCTACCTGCCACATTCTCCACTATCACCTTGGCTTTCTCATCCCCATCAGGGATTAGAGATAGGAGAGATAGGAACTCCCGCCCTGTGATCGTGTACACCTTGTCCATCTCGAAATCGGTCATTCGCTCATTCCCCCTTTGAATATCTTGTCGTAATGCTTTTTGATTTTCTCCCACGCTTTGATACATTTGGCATCGGATACCTTGCGGTAATACTCGTCGAACTCAGACATCCAGATCTCCGTTTCCTTGACGTATGACTGGACTATGGACACTTCTGAATTGATTGCTATGCAACACAACTTCACATCATCCTCGCAACACCAATCGTAGCAATCGTATGCGTAAAGGTACTCGTTCTTGTCTGTCTTATCATAGATCCAAGACCCGATGAGATCCTGGGCCTTCTTCATCAGTTCTTCATTGGTCATTCGTTCACTCTCCTGTTCCATTTCTTAGCCAACTTAGATCTGATCTCTGCCGAATTGTTAAGATCCCAGTCATCATTACTCAGTTGCAGACCACAATCCTGACAGAGTATTGCGGTAGTCAGATACCACCCGGTCCATACTGCATTACCGCCGCATAACGGACAGGGTTTAAGTGTAGGCTGCGGATTGCTCTGCCCGGAACATCCTGTTGGTATTGCAGTCATGTTATGCCTCCTTTTATGTGCTTATGTATATATGTTTACATATATAAACTAATGTAAAGGGTATCTCACAACCATTCATCAAGGGTCTTTGTCGGGATATCCGCAAAGGTCATATCATCCGTAAAGTCGATTATTACCGTTCCCGAATCGTCATTGTTATCAGTCATTATTAACACCTATGAGTTAATGCTATTGTATAATATTTTATGTATATAAAAATAGTGTAAAGGGTTTAGA
>Ga0310697_10002789_pt1 | contig 18150 bp, 19 predicted proteins | sample 172DNAGHGlowgp2_FD_203883 | JGI IMG/M metagenome (GOLD analysis project Ga0310697, IMG submission 203883) | Sheep rumen microbial communities from Palmerston North, Manawatu-Wanganui, New Zealand - 1728 DNA GHGlow gp2 (v2) (version 2) | ecosystem: Host-associated > Mammals > Digestive system >... | reverse complement strand
GTAACCAGTACGCAACGGCCATTGTCATCACGCTGTCATCCGTAAATCCACTTTCCCCTAAAAAGAGGGTAAAGTTATAGTCTTTAGTGTTTGCAAACTCATAGGCCGAGCCTATAGTGTCTCCAACAATTGCTCCTAACATATGCTCAGATATTAATGTTTAAAGATACTCGAAAAGGGGCTTTTAAACAAGCCCCCGTTTCTCAAATGCCTGCCAGAATACCAGCGGGTAGTGGATGTTGGCCACATTGATGCCTTCTTCCAGATATTTGGAAATGAAGGCAGGATCGTATCCGGCGCTTCCGCAGCCGAGGGCCGTTACCAGGAAGGTCATCTCTGGATGTGTTTGGGCGTACTCTACCAGCCGATGGAATCCCAGCGCGATCTCGTGAGGGCCGATGGTGCTGCCTACTGTAGGGATGGCAAAGGACTGACCCTGCGGGCCGAAAGGAACGCCCATCTGGGCGCCGAACTTCTTGTAGGCCACATATGCGGCGCCACCGTTGTGGTATCCCTGCTCATTGCTTCCGAAGACGAACACTTCGTTAGGCGCGAGCGTATTGACTTTGGCTGGAGTGATACGGTCGGCATAAGCCGGGTTCAGATTCGGCTCCTGTTCATCGTAATACTCAGAGGCAATCCGAGATTGAAAAACCTTCTGCTCTTCCCATGAGGCATCCGGCATAAAAGCGTAGAATTCAGCCATCTTTTTTGAATGCCTCTCACGAGCTCGACGCTCCTTCATAAATACTTCGCGCGTTTCTGCTTCGGTCTTCTCGAACTTCACCACATTAGTAATGTGAAGGCTCATGGTGACACCATCAACATCGTGGTCCGTACCCATGTATGCAAAGCTCCAGCCCTCATCCTTCAAATGCTGGATTAAAGCCTGGATTGCCTTGAGGTCGTACTCCTTGGAATGATTCTCCAGTCCGTCAGTAATAATAGTCACAATTACGGAATGATTATGGTCATTTTGCAGCTCTTTCTCCATTCGCGTTAGTGTACGGCCGACTGCATCGTATAGGGGAGTGCAAGCGCCAGGAACGTAAGTTTCAGGAGTAAGAATTGCCGCCTTGGCGGGATCTTCGTTCCAATACACATCATCAATTGAAGTACTGTCAAAGAGCACCAGCGTCATATAGTGCTCCTGTGTTTCTTCATAGGTCTTGGCATCGGCTTTAATGCCGCCAAGTACCTCGTTATAGCCTTGGATTGCAGGCTTCTGGATATCCCACATTGAACCGCTGCGATCCATGATAATTACGTTGTAAACTTTGGTTTTGCTGCTTGTGTTTTCCATGATGTTGTGGGTTTTAATTGTTAATTGCGTCATTTCGACACAAAGATAAGAACTATTATGGAAACAACCAAGAAAAAGTGTATTTTTGACACAAAATTTTGCATTTTCCCTAAAATAGCCTATCTTTGCCATTAGTATGGGTAAGAATTACACATTTGTAAGGGGTGCTGCATTCCCTTATCAGTATAAATACGAGCACCCGGCCGTTACTACAGACTGCGTCATCTTCACCTACGAAGATTGGAAGCTGAAGGTATTGTTGGTGCGTCGCGGCGGCGAGCCGTACAAGGGCGAATGGGCCCTGCCGGGCGGTTTCCTGCGGAACGATGAGACGGCGAAGGACGGTGCGCTAAGAGAGCTACGTGAGGAGACAGGACTGGTGGCGGCGGCAATAGGGGAGTTGGGCGTTTTCTCAGACCCCGGCCGAGACCCGCGCGAGCGCGTGATTACCATAGCCTTCTATGCGCTTGTGAAGCCCTCGGAGGTGGTTGGTGGCGATGATGCCGATGAAGCTGCATGGTTCTCTATCGATGCGCTTCCGCCCCTGGCTTTCGACCACGACAAGATTCTTGAATCGGCCCTGGAGCGTCTCCGGAGGGACATTCACTTTGAGCCAATCGGCTTTGACCTTCTGGACGATGAGTTCACCATCCCCGACCTGCAGCGTCTCTACGAGATTATCCTTGGCGTCAAATTCGACCGCCGAAATTTCCAGCGCAAAATCCTTTCTTCCGGCATTCTGGAAGAGGCCGATGCGCCCGAGGAGGAAGTGCAGGTGCTGCATTCTCGTATTGCCGAGCCGCCAATGATGGCCGATATGGACTATTGCGCGATGCCCGAGCCGATGGCCGATGCCGCCGCTAAACCCAAACGCCGTCCTGGACGCATTGCTTCGCTATTTAAGCTCAACAAAGCGAAGTACGCCGAGATGAAGAGCGACGGGGAGAAGTTTGAGTTTTAATCAATTTACATAATTTATTATATGGGTAATAATAAACTTCCATTTTACAAAGTTATATTAGGAGTCATATGTGGCATGTTATCTTTAGGCGCCGCTTTGTCTATTGTCATGATGATCTTTTATCCTGAGTCATTAGCAGGAAACTTTTTTACATCTCTTCTTTTATTCTTTGGATTCGGCTATTTATGCTTAACTTGTTTCCGAAAGAAAAACAATACTGAGAGCATGCCTGATACGCGTTTGTCAAAATATAAGGTTTATAAATGGCTTCTACGTATTGCTGTATTCATTGTTGCAATTGCTATAACCACAACAATTTCGGTGTTGATTGATTTGCCTTCATCTCCCACTCCATTGGATAAAACACCACATGTCAGTTCTACACTCAGTACTATTGTGAGCTTTTGCGGGATTATCATCTCAGCTCTCTTGGCATATTATATTCCAATTCCTAAAAAGTGGATGGATGAACCCAATCAGTCAAATAGCCCCAAGTTAACATCAAAGGATGATGCGATTCTTTCTTCAGATGTGTCATCAAGTGCTGATGATGAGGTTGTATATGAACGAGAAGATGTCGAATTATAATAGTTTATTGTATGTATTGTAGAAAATGCGGTAAACAGATTCCTGATGACTCCAATTATTGTCAGCATTGCGGAGAGAAGATTATTAATCTTCCAATTGATGATTCTAAAGCCACTAAAGAAATAATGCCCCCAGTCGATTCATGGTCATTGGATGCTTTTGCAAATGAATTCGGTAAAAAAATGCAAATCGTGAAAGCCGCCAATAAAGCAGGTGAATTATTAAGGTATGCTGTCTTTACTAAAGAAACAAGAGTTGAGATTGATCCGCAACTTAATGATGTAGATGCGGCATATATCTCACAGAATAAGTCTTCAATTAGAGTTGATAAAGTGGCGGACAAATATGTCCTGTTTCGGGTGCTTTGACAGACTTAGTAGTACCGCAGTTCCTTTTTATTGAATCGAAATACTGAGATGTAATAAGAATCCGACTTCTCATTCAGAACAAACCACGGATTCCGGAAAGGATTCAGATTCCTAATAACATGAGCTTCTCTTGCCGGCGTGTTTCCTTCAATACATAAAACGGCTATCTTCCCGGACTTACTTCGCGCCACATCGGCAACAAGAACGGCATGGCCATAGTATCCCTTATGCCGAGAAGGATAGACCAGCACATCTCCTGGCTGGATATCTTTAAGGGCACGCTCTTTCGTCTCACGAAATACAGATGCCGTATTGCAAGTGCCATAGACAGTTCTCATGTACTTCTCAAAGGCTTTCCTTGAGCTGCCCCCGGAATAATGTTGCTTCTTTTCGCTCAAGGAAGTAAAAGTGATTTCATTATAGCGTCCATTCTTCCATAGATACTCCGCTCGGATTCGCATCGTCACATCAGCACACTGCTCATCTTTACTTATAACAGGCATATCAATAACTCCGGCTGATAAGAATTGTAATCTTGCCATTTTACCGTTATGTAAATGAACAAGAGAGCCTCGTTTCTTTAACGGTAATGATCTAAGGAACTCAGTATACGAATTCTCGCTTGAGATGCGGAAATAGCCAGCAGGGCAGGGGATGTCTCCGATTCTTTTGGCATTCCAGGGGTTACTAATTAATGAAAACGTAGAAACAAGTAATCCAAATAGAAGGGCTACAATAAGTGAAATAACTATAAATCTTCGTCGCGTAATCATTATAATAGCATAAACCTTAGAAAAACACTATTCAATTCTTCCACCCTGTCCGTCACAATCCTGACATTTCACCTTTATGGTTCCCATGCCACTGCAAGAATGACATTCAATCTGTCCATGCCCATCACATCCGGTACACATCAGTTTCCCTTTTCCATTACAAGAAGAGCAATTCACCTCACCGTGTCCTAAACAAGAAAGGCAAGTTGTCCGACCTTTTCCAGAACATGAATAACAGATTACATAACCACGACCATAGCAATGAAAGCCGCCTCATCGTATAAGCCATTAGTAAACAGTAAAACGCTCTTCAGCAAGCATCTTTCCTTGATACCAAATCTCAAATCTATAATTGCCCGAAGACCATGTCCCAGAATAAGAGTTTCCCCAACCTCCTAAGACTTGTTCATTTTCTCCTAAATGCCAAGGGAATAACGTAGCATCATAAGTATATCCACTTGGCGAATCGTCACCCGTTTGTAATTTCCCCTTACAATAGAGTTTTACATATACTTCGCAAGCTTCTTCTCTAAGTAAAGTAAACGTCACCTTGGGGGATAGATATTGGGTCTTCGAGCTATAAATCTTGTTCCCATAGTCTGTAATGACTGTCCGATCTGACTTGATGTTCCCAACTGCTATCGATTCTATTTCAACCGGGCATCCGCCACATTCTTTGTATTTTTCCGCATAAGGAGAGAAACGGCTCATATTGAAAGCTTTGTTATAGTATTCTTGAGCCAATTTTGTCTCTCCCTGTTTAAAAACCGACTTGGAATAGATGTAATACATATCTGCATTTTCACTGCCATAATCTATTGCCTTTTTAGACAATTTCATGGCGTCCTCCCATTCCAGGCTATCAGAAGCAATATAACTTTTAACTTCAATCGGCTGTGTCGCCTTAGAATCCACTTTTAATGCCTGCTCAGCATATGTCTCAGCCTTGTCATAGTCTTTATTCTTGTAACACACAAAACTAGTAAGACCAAGTAGTACGGGATTCTTCTTATTGTACGAAAGATAAAACTCAGCGACATCAACAGCACGATTATAGTTCTCCACGATGACATAGTGGTCAATCATTTTTTTGATCAACTCTATGTCGCGAACTGGAATCGTTGTGACTTTTTGAATAACCTCCTCCTCTGTAGACAGATACGACTTTAAATCAACAGGTTCCAATCTGATATATACCAGACCAGGGTCTTTCTCAATCATCTTGTCAAAAGCATAGGAGCCTGTTCCTCCGCCCTTTTTAACCGAAGCCCATTTGTATCCATTTGACCAACGAGCTGTATATAATGCAGACGGATCTATCTCCAACTCGTTTTTGACAGTATCCTTTACCAAGTATGTCTTTGCCCCCTGCAAGTAGTTCATAATACTACCTGCTTTCTTGTAGAAATTATCTGCCTCGACGATATATCCATCCTCTTTTTCAAAGAAGAATTGACCCTGATATTGGTACTCCCTTAATTCGCCGAGCATTCGATTAGCCAATTTGTCGTTTGGGCGATTTAGTGTGTACTTCCACTTGTCACCAAAGGACGAGATGTAATCAGGATAAGCCTTAGTGGCAATGACTAACGCGAATACCCCAAGTGCGACGATTAGAACAGATAACGCGGCAATGCCTATCTTAAGACCTTTCGGCATTCCATTACTATGTTCCTTTGCAGAATCACTTTGACTTAGTTCGCTGTTCTTTCTTGGAGATTCTGTTTCTTGGCTTATGTTTTCAGTAACTGGCACCACACAGTTGACAACCTTATTGATCTGGTCTATTTCAGGTTGAGATGAACCCTGAATAGTCTGGTCTTCCTGTGGTTTTCGTGCGTCGTGTGATGGCTCAGAGAGAGAGTCTCCTGTTATCGCAAATTCATCTGATTCTATTGCCTCGGCATTCTGTTCCACTGAGTCCTTCGTATCGACAATCGGATTCCCGGAAGAAACGGATGATTGGCTGAACAGCACTTGCCATCCTGTGACCCCGTTCTTTGGAATGAGCAACAATACCGAGAAGACAATAATCCTCATGAATGTAGAGATGTAGACGCTCTGCATATCAGGGTTTCCCAAAGCAAGGTTCAACGGAATCTGCAGAAGAAGCATCCCAAATAGAGCAAGAAGAGCCCACCCCTTATGTTTGAGCATTTTATACAGAAAGAAGCAGTTGGCGACTTCGCAAATAAACATTGCAATGCCCAGGGTAGTATTGCCAATCCCAAGGTTCGTCAAGAGCTTCGTTAAGCAATTAATGCCGGAGGTAATGAGAAAGAAGATAAACAGTCCGCGTACAAAGCTGTTTAATTCTAAGACTTCACTTTGAGGTCGCTCCTTTCGGATGTGAGTATCTATATGTTCCGTTCCCATATGTGGTTAGCTAATTAGAACAAAGATAAGGAATTATTGTGATATACTCATCTGAATCGCTTAATTTGTCCCGAATAGAAGGTCCATTCCGGAAAACTAAACGTTTCCGTATTCTCATCATAGATATACCACGGCGAAACGTTCTTTTCATTCCGGTTCGTCACCACATGGATATCCTGCGCCGGCATATAGCTCTGTGCAACCAGAATCGCTTTACGACCGGAACTGTCTTGTGCCATGTCGACAATCATCATTGCATGACCAGGATGACCGCCGATGATGAATACGTCCCCAGGACGCGCCTCAGCAAGGGCTACGGAACTCATCTCTTGGGCTAGGGAGGCTGTCCCGGCATAAGAGAATACCATATTCAGATACTTCCTAAATGCCTTATACCCGTAGTCGGGCTCTCCGGCTTTATACCAGGACGTTTTGTTCCCATTAATACTTATCCTGTAGCCATCTGCCCACTTTGAGTACTCTGCATTAAAACCATTCGTGAAGTTAAAATGGATGTCCGAGTACTTTTGATTCTTCCACAAGTACTCTGCACGTAGCCGCATACAAGCATCTGCGCATTGCTGAAGATCAGTTGTGCCGATTTCCATATTCACAACAGCATAAGCACCGCCTTGCCAATACTTCACGGAACCATCATAGAGATGGACCATGCTGCCTTCCGGTTTAAGCGGAAGGTTACGCAAATATGTGCCGAATCCGTTTGTCTCAGTCCTGGTGAAACCTTGGGGCGGGGGAATGCTACCAATGACCCTCTGGCCGTATGAACTGACTGATACGGTGAATAAGGCAAGGATTAAGATGATAAATCTCCTCATACGACTGGTTGCAAGCAAATTACTAGCCATTAATAATATCCTGCGTCCTCTTATCCCTGTTTCCCCCAAAGAACACCTCAAGCGCTTTCTCAAAGATGTCCCAGGGAGATGCCGCATCAAACAGCGTCATTGAGGACTTAAACTTCATGGCGTCCAGCCTAGAGCCCATGATGGTATGAATATCTTTATCAGCGTGGGTAAGAACCACATTCGTGATTTCGCGAAGACGAGCGCCAAGGACAGGATGGGCAAGGTAGGCCTTAGCCTCATCTAAGTCCTTGACCCCATAAAGATGCGAATTGGGACTGTGTCCCAGGCCCTTAATCTGCGGGAATATATACCATATCCAGTGATTGCGTTTCTCGCCGGCAATCATCTCTTTCAGTGCGGTCTCGTAGCCGAATCGCTGGCCATCGAGGAATCTTTGTAATTCGTCCATATTGTATCCTGTCATTTATTCATTTCATCATACCACTTGAGCAGTTTGTTCTCCACAGTCTCCCACACCAAAGCAATTACTCCGGTCTTCTCTTTTCCTTCGTCACCTTCCTTGTCTCCACCTTTCCCGGGGGTGGGCTTTGGTACTTTTACCGTTGTCTGCTGTATCCCCGGCTTGGGTTCCACCTTTCCAAACTCGTCCGGGTCAATCAACTGGCCATCCACCTGAGGCGGAGCCTGGCTGGTCACAATAACTGTGACCATCTCTTCTTCTTTCGGCTCTTCTTTCACGGGAACGGATGCGCAATCCGGAATATCGTCCTCACGGGCGGCGAGTACCATGCCAATGGCTGCGGTGGCCGATGGCGTGTACATACTGGCGCCAGCTGGTGCAGAAAACTTGTGTTTAGGATAGCCCCGGCGAACATTGTATCCTGATTCTTCCTTAAAGAGGACATCGAGGTTCTTCTGCTTAGAGGCTCCACCGGTGAGGACAATACCGCCCCGCAGTTGGTTTTGCATACCGCTTTCCTGGATATGGAAGAGGATAGCTTCTACCAGCTCCATATATCGAGCTGTAACGATCTCGGAGACGTATCTGACGGGGATTTCGATATAAGGATCCGTCAACCGGATTTGCAGAATCTTATCCTTGTCTTCGCCAAGCTTTTCCGGAATGCATGCGCCAAAGCGCTTCTTAATCTTTTCAGCCAGATCCTCATCAATAGAGCACTCTGTCTCCAGGTCACCGGAAACCGATGCCCCGCCGAACGGGATAGAGGCGTAGTAACGCATGATATTGCCTCTGTAGATGGAAACGGACGTAACTCCTGCGCCGATATCCACCAGAGCAACACCATTTTTGAGCTCTTCCTTGCTGAGCACGGCTGCTGCAGTAACTTCCGGCACAAAGTATCGTTTGAGCACCTCAATGCCCAGTTCATTGAAGATTTTGTCCAACGAATCGTGCGCCTTCTTCCGGCCGACAAAGACTTTGAAGTTCCCCTCCAGCATAGGACTCAGCGTTCCCACTACGTCTTTCTCAACCAACTGCACGCCGTCTTCAATAGTGAAGGACTGTGCCACAGCTCCGTAGATGGCCTGCTTGTCCGGATAGGGGAGCGGGTAGGTGGACAGCGCCATCGCTTTGATGGTCTGCACTTCGTCCCAGGTAATGTATTCATTCGGCTCTTCCCGCTGCATGGTGGCCGATGCCGTTACCTGAATAACGTCATTCCGTGGCATGCCCACCACCACCTGCTTAATCTGAATCATCAGTTCTTTTTCGGCTTCGGCAATGGCTCTCTTGATAACCCCTGCAGTCTGCATCGGGATGAAGATAGTGCTGGACTGGATACCGGCCGATGGCGTCTCCTTGTAATAGACTATGTGCAGGTCCTGCCCCTGCATCAGCGCCACGCACAGGCCAATCTTGGAGCTACCCAGGTCGATGGCAGCGATGTATTTCTCGTCAAACGAGATATCTTTCTTTACGTCAATCATAACTATGTTGTGCTAATCGTATAATCATTGGTTTCGCTGCTTGTCTCCTCCACTTCGTTGGCCAGCTCACTCTGTTTGCTCAACGAGAGCACGATTCCCAGTACGGCACAGAATACCAAGAATGAAGTGGATCCATGACTCAGTAGCGGCAGTGTCTGGCCAGTTTGTGGAATAAGAGGGAAGTGGACATTTACCATCATATGCATATACGCCTGCGCCGTTATCAGAATGCTATATCCAGTAACAACCACTTTATCAAAGTAATCCGGACAATGCTTGGCAATATTGACTCCTCTGGCCAGTAAACTATAGTACAGGATAATCAGTAGCGCGGCGCCGATAACGCCCGTCTCTTCCACTATGAAGCTGAACATGTAGTCGCTGAAGATGACCGGCACAACATACTTCTGGCCGCTTCTGCCAACACCCTTGCCCAAAATGCCGCCATCTTTAATGGCAAGTTGGGCGCCAACAGGCTGCATTAACTTATCCTTGTATTTGCTGAACTTAGTGGCATTATAATGACCTCCGCCTGGTCTGTAGTAGATGAGGGAATCCATCTGGGCTTTTTCATCATTCATAACACGGCTCCGGGCCGTATCATTACGGTTGGTCTCAATGACACCAAACTTATTCGCCAGAGTAAGCATCCCAACGACAACACCCATGGCAGCACCCATCACCAGAATATCCTTCACGTCGATGCCTCCTATGACAAAGAGGGCGACGAGTATGGCGGCAATAAAGAGGGCTGATGAGTTCGAACCAAGCATTACTATACCAATAGTCGCAGCCAGAGGAATGTAAAGATAGAAGCTCTTTTCGCCAAGGGGTGTGGCAATGAAGGCTAGCTGGGGATGCAGACCGGCGATTCGCTTGGTGAGTTTAAAACCACCTTCTTTGTACGTCTTGAGTGCCCAGGACGCGTACAGAATCATAAAAAGTTTGACGAATTCGTATACGTGTAGTTGCAGGCCGAAAACGACAATTACACGCATCGCTCCATTGATGCTGCTTGCTCTGACAAATCCAAGATCCAACTCAAAGACAAGGATGATGAGCATTGCAAGGGATGCCAGGAAACTGTATTTGCCGATAAAACGGTATGCCCGGCTATTACCAAAGAGATAGATGAAGAAAATGACCAGACCGCCAATACCAACCATTATTGCCTGGGACGTCATGATTGACTCCCTGGTGTCTCCTTTGCCGAGAGCCAGCAGGGAAGTGGAAGAGAACACGGATATGATAGAGGCTGCCAGCAAGAGCATAGCGATGATAAGGATGACCTTATCACCCTTGAAATCATCTATCCAGTTCCAGATATTGGTTGTAGGTTTAGTATTGGTGTCCATGGCTATTTCTTCGAGTAAGACTTCAATATGGATTCAAGCTCAGCCATTGAATTCACTAGCACGGCTCTTTTCTTGGAACCGTTTCCCGGGCCAACTATTCCCATACTCTCCATTTGTGTCATTATCCGGCGACACTTCGGGAACCCCATACCCAAGGCTGCCTGAAGATCGCTGGTCGATGCAGACCCCTGCATTACTACCCAGCGTGCGGCTTCCTCTAATCGCTCATCCAGTTTGTTGATGTCTATAGAGCCACTATCATCACCTTTATCGCCTTCCTCGTCCTTGACTTCGGGAAGGTAGTACGGGGTGTTAAACGATTTCTTGTATCCCTTCTGATTCTCGACAGAATTGGTCAGTATGTCAATCTCACCACTACTGATATAACCGCACTGTACGCGGTCTGTATCGGCATTCTTTGAGATCAGCATATCGCCTTTGCCGAGCAATTTCTCTGCTCCAATCTCATCCAGAATCACGCGGGAATCTACATCCGTCTTCACGGTGAAAGCAATACTCATAGGGAAGTTGGCCTTGATGAGTCCGGAAATCACCTCTCGCCGTGGCGTCTGGGTGGCAATCACCAGATGAAGCCCGGCCGCACGACCCATCTGTGCGATGGAAATGATGGATGTCATGATGCTCCGGGCGTGGGCCTTACCTTCGGGGCCACCGGTTCCCAGCACAAGTTGAGAATACTCATCGATAATTGTTACGATGTAGGGAAGGAACCTGTGACCCTTTTGAGGGTTCAACTGGTGAGCAATATATTTAGCATTATACTCTTTAATCTCCGGTGTTCCAGCCGCCTCCAGTAGACTGTAGCGCTCATCCATTTCCTGGCAGAGCGAGCGGAGAATGGTATCTGCCGATTTGGGGTCTTTGATGATGGAACGGGCCTTCTCATCATCTTCTGATTGGGCATCTGGCGTAACAGCCAAGTAGTGAGAATAGAGGCGGGAATACTTGCTGAATTCCGTCTTTTTGGGGTCAATGAAGACCAGCTTCAGCTCGGACGGCCGCTTGGAATACAGTAAAGAAGCCACCAGCACATTCAGACCGACAGATTTACCCTGGCCTGTTGCGCCGGCGACAAGCAGGTGTGGCGCTTCAGCCAAGTCGAAAACCTTCACTGCTCCCGTTACCTCGCGACCGATAACCACAGGCAGGCTAGCGTTGCTCCGTTTGAATTCTTCGCTTTCTACCAGCTCCCGCATGGATACAGAAGACCGCTGTTTGTTTGCCACCTCCATGCCCACACAGTCTTCCAGTAGGGAAGAGATGACTTTCCCAGCTTTAAGTGCCACAGACACATCGTCAGTCAGGTTTCGAATGGCCGCCACTTTGACTCCTTTGGCAGGGTAAATCTTATACAGCGTTACGGTCGGGCCGGGTATGGCCTCAATATCGGAAACTTGGACATGGTGGTCTGCCAGGGTTTCCTTGATGATGGCTATGTTCTTGTCAATCTCGGACTGTGTTACCTTATGGTGGCCATTGCTGCCGTCTTGTAGAATTGAAGCCGCAGGAATCCGATAGTCTGGCACTTCGTCTACTGAGCTGATGTCCTTCTTGACGGGGTTACTTTGGGGCTTTTCTGTGGGTTTCTTTTCTGGCGTTTTTTTCGGTGCCGACTTGACGGGCTTCTCTTTCTCAATCCACTTGACCTTTTCAACGACCTTTACCTGCTCAATCACCTTGATGTAAGGCTTGTTGATAATGAATCTGGCTGTCGCCGTGACGGCATCCATCCCAGCAAGAAGAAGCCATAGAAAGAAAGCCCCCTCTGAAATCAAATATGCAGCGAGAAAATCAGTTTTACTGATGAGCCATGAAGACATCCGCATACCCAAGCGTCCTCCCCAACATTCAATTACATCGCGCGGAGTTGCGAAATACTCGGCATGAGATAACCATACAGCTGTAATTACTACCCCCGTAATTGAGACTAAACAGATGCGAAGAAAGGACCAGCGGGAACGCTTGACGAACAAACGAACCAGCAGAACAAGAGGGATTAGCAACAGTATCCACGCGGCATAGCCAAGGTATTGGTAAATGACATCCATATTCTATCGTAAGATTTTTAGTTCCAGCGCATTGTGAATAATGAGCGGGAACTCCTCATTAACATAGTACAATAGAAAAGACGGTTTATATGTCTTTTTATATCTTATCAATGCATCATTGTACTCTTTCTGGTGGGTCTCGCGGACAACGATATACTCTCCGGCAGGGTAGCATTCATTGAAATACCATCCATTGGGTCTGCGTTCTTTTGCAGTCCCTATTCTGGTATAATCATCGCAACTATCCAGATAGCTTAGGGCCGCTTGGTATGGAATATACTTGTTGAGAATAACGTCATTGCACATGTGAAAATACAGTCTGTCATCTTTTCCATAGAGATAGATTTCTTTCCTATAAGAACCATTCCCGATTAGGAAAGCAACAATCTCGGTTGAAAGAATCTCCGACAGCTCATGCGCTTTTACTACGGCTTTCTTGTGCCGTATATTGAGCACATAATCGTGCGCCCCAGTATCTTCTGGTAATATGGCGTTGTAGTTTTTAATCTCCATAATAATCGACTTTTGAGCATGTTTTTCCATCGTTCTTCTTCAGCTCATTCATCATGAATTGGGCCTTCAGCTTTATGCCGAAAGACTCATCGTATTCCTGAGGCAGAATTATCTCCGGCAGGTCAACGGCGTGTATTTCTACTTCCTTCCATTCGGCAGATTGCATCAGTACTGTCTGTTTCTCTAATCCAACCTTCCTGCTTATATCACGTGCCGCTACATCTGTATCCCAATAACCGCCCACGAGGGAGAAAGGGAATACAACATAGAATAGCACAGCAGCTGCTATCGCGAACCCTTGAAGAGTCGTTCTCCAGAAATCAGCGATTCCCGACTTAGAAGATTGGGAATATGTAGCGTTGCTTTGTTGCTGCCGTGCATTCGCGCTAGCTTTCGCCCTTGTCTGCTGGGTATGCGCATATGCGTTCGTCTGGGCACGAGAATATGTCCAGGATTGGGAATGGGGTTGAGCCCCGGCCTGAGGACAAGTTTGCGGTCTGGGAGCCGATGCTCTCTTTGCTCGGAAATAGTCGTAATTTGAACGCTGTGTAGGATCAGACAGGACAGAATATGCTTCATTAACCTCCTTGAAGCGATGCTCAGCGATGCGAATCATTTCGGGGGATTCTCCTACGTGCATATCAGGATGCCAGCGAACAGCCTGCACCCTGTAGGCCCGACGAATATCCGTCAGGCATGCCGATGGAGAAACACCCAGAATCCTGTAGTAATCCTTTGAGACATCCATGTTACTATAGCTTTACTGTGTCCGCAGGTTGCACTTCCATAGTATCCGCAAGCATCTCCACCTGCGGCTGGTCAATTTGCGGTCGCTTCCTAGACATAAGCAACACGGCTACCACTCCCAGCAACACCACATCCAGGATTACCAGAATCAATATGATGGTTTTCTTACTCATATCTACTTTTCAAAGAATTGATACTTCTCCGTGCCCTTCAGTGCCAAGCAGGTGCCACGGGCTACAGCCTTCAACGGATCTTCGGCCACATGGAACTGGATGTTTACCTTCTCCGTGAAGCGCTGGGCAATACCGCGGAGCAGGGAACCGCCACCGGCGAGCCAGATGCCGTTACGGACGATATTGGAATACAGTTCCGGCTCGGTCCGCTGCAGCACCTTGATAATCTCGCTCTCGATCTTGGAGACGGTCTTGTCAATACAGGCGGCAACCTCCTTATAAGAAATCTGTGCTTCTGCGGGATGTGCAGTCACCATATTCCGGCCGATGACGCGGAAGTCTTCCGGCTCCTCCTCGGGAGGAAGGTCGGGAATAACAGACCCAATGGCAAACTTCAGCTGCTCAGCCGTTGTCCGCCCGATGCTGATGTTGTGCTGCTGAGCAAGATAGTCTACGATATCGGTGGTAATCTCGTTTCCCGCCACATGAATGCTTGCAGATTCGCAGATGCCACCTAGAGAAATAACGGCGATTTCCGTAGTACCGCCACCGATATCGACGACCATATTTCCATTCGGCGCTTCCACATCGATGCCGATGCCGAGGGCTGAAGCCATCGGCTCGTAAATCATATATAAGTCATGGGCCCCAGCGTGTGATGCGGAGTCTCGAATGGATCGCTTGTCTACCGGCGTACTGCCGCCGGGAATACCAATGACAATCTTCAGCGCAGGCTTGATAATGCTGCGTTTCTTGCCGATTGCCTTTTTGATGAAGCCTCCCAGCATCATCTCGGCTGCGTCATAATCGGCTATGACGCCGTTCATGAGCGGACGGATGGTATAGATGCCAGGGTTGGTGTGTTCTTCAATCAACTGTGCCTCATTGCCGATGGCGACCAGCTTCCCCGTTTTGGTCTCTACCGCAATGATGCTGGGTTCGTCAAGGACTACCTGATCGTCCTTGAAAATAACGGTGTTGGCCGTGCCCAGGTCGATGGCCAACTCGTGTCTTAAAAATGCCATATTAAGATACTTATCGGTAATCTATTACTCTAACGTGCTCAAGTACAACCTGTCCATCATGGATTTCTTTCATGTGAATCCAATTTCCTTCATCATCGTCATCATAGGAAATGGAAGTCACTGAACCGTCATGGTTTCGTCTGGACACCTCTCTGTCGTCCACGTAGTTTGTAATGCAGGTTCGACTATCATCTCCGATATAATATGTCTCAATCTTCTGGAAAAGAATCCCCAGTTGATAGCTATATATACAGTCTAAGGATATGTTATTGTCGATGTCATAATTTGTTTCACGAACAAGTTGCTCGTTATCATACCATTTGACAGTTCGCGACTCCTCTGTAGAACCATTTGTGCTCTTTATTATCTTAGAATGTTCGCAGATTACCCCGGCCTTTCTCCAAGACAGCCATTCGTCGGCAGTAATAAATGGAATTCCAAGATTATCAAGAACCTCGGCATCAAACTTCTCTGCTGAGACATACTCGGTAGAGCACGCTTCAGGATAGTCTAACAAGATTTCCCATTGGGAGTGAACGTGGAAGAGTTCGCCATCCGGATTATACTCATATATGCGTCTTTTCCTCGTTTCTCCGCCGGTGAGAATTTCCTCCAAGAGGTCTCCTGATGGATTGTACAAGTAATCTACTTTGAATATACCATAGCTCTGAGAGACAAGTAGGCCTGATTCATTATAGTCACATTCCCGGGCTAGACAATCTTCATCGTTGATTTCTGGGGCAGGTCCGGTGTAGGAATACACTTTCATGTGAATTACTTGCTTTCCCATGCTATAATACTTTAAACGCCTCTTTCCAAGACAGTTTCTCTCCCGCCTCGGAGCGGTTAACTACCTTCCTATACACGGCAATAATCAAATAAACCGTTACTGGTTGGATAAGCATAGACAGTAGGGGACTGTAATAGACGTAATTAGCCATATACGTCCAGCGATAGAACATAGTCAGAAAGAATTTAAGGGCCCATATAAACGATAGACAGCATACGGCAGCAACAAGAACCCGAATCCATTGCAGATTGCCTAAGCAAAGGGCGGTAGATGAAAAAGAAAACTGGATGACGAAATATGCCGAGATTAGCCCTATAAGCGGCTCTGCCACCCATAGCAGTGCTTCCAGAAGCTTTTCTATGTCTTGATGTTCCGGCATTAAATCGCCCCACTGTAAGCGCTGCTTTGCTACAGAGACGGCCGTATAACAAAAGACGGAAAGCATCAACATGATTAGAGAGAGCCATCCGGTCTTTTCTCCTTCCAGCTTCAGCGATTTTGGCGGGATAAGATAGCCCAGTGCAATCATCGCAAAGTCCAGGTGAACGATATGCCAGTAGTCTGCGGTCCAGTCACAGTAGCGGAACAGACCGTAGATGGCGATAAGCGAAACAGTGAGCTGTATCCACCATTTTGATTCCGGTTTCCAGCCTCTCAAAAGAAGGCCAATCCAGGTGAACAAGAGGGGATAGCATAGATCGGACATAAAGACCAGACCAGGGATAGTGGGTTCGCTCCAGTCCGAAGACTTTAGCATATAATGGGTAATAGACCTAACAAGGCATACTCCTCCGCAGATGATAACGGAGGCATTCACGTACATTGATTTGGTTTTAGTATCGGTCATATTGTTAAGTGCTGTAGAAAACGGCAGGCCCGCCGACTACCTTTCACGCCTCATAGAAGGCGGGCCCTTTGTGCCGTTACGATTGTGTCCGTTTTACTTTATACATTTCGTCATCCGCATCCATCATACGGTCGATGTAGCCCTTCATGGACTCCTCCTCATTGCTCTCGCGAATGAGGCCGCAACCCATTTTGAACGATTCAAAGGCATCGTCCAGTTCACGGATGTACTCCAGAAGGTCCGCCTTAAAGTTGAGATATCGATCTTCCTTCAGGCAGATGGTAAACCTCAGGATGAACTCATCCTCGCGCGAGACCTTGACCAGATGGTACTTGTCGTTTACCGCATTGATGGCGGAGAACAGGTCAACGGACGAAAAGTCCTCGCCAAGACAATACCTGACATCCTCTATCCTTTCGATAAAGAGTCTGGGCAGGTTGCCGCAGAAGATATAATACCAGTCCTTGCCCACGCGGAATCGAAACTCTGCGGTTCCGGTGGGTTTGAACTCGAAGCCATGGTTCTTTAGTGCAAGTTGCACGGTAGCCATGGAAAGGTGCCAATAATCTAAACTCATGACATAATCTTCTTTTCGGGTTGGACCTGTGGGAGTACGGGATTGATTTCCAAGGCGGCATCGCGCTTTTCTTTCACCAGATTATCATAAATCTCACTCATGCGGTTCCGACCTTCGTGAATCAGGTTGATATAGCGGGGGAGATTCTCTCTGAGACTGGCATAGTTCCGGTCCATGGCAGCCACAAAGAAACGCAGGTCGCAGCGCTGCGCGTCTTCGTAAAAGATGGCCTTTACCATGATCAGGTCGTCAGACATCATGTGGGCGGCATGTTTAAGCAGGTCCATCTCCCATTCCTTGGTGTCCACGCCAAAGTCGCGCACAACAAAGATTTGGGGCAAGCGCTCCGTGTCTATGAGATAGGGCTCACCGGAAATCATGAAGCGGATCCAGGTTTCGTCCTTCTCTGGGACATAACCTGCGAAGCGGACGGCATCCATGACGCCTTCTGCCGTAAGAGACTCGTTCTCGACAGAAAGAGTGCTCTTTTCCAACTGCTCATTCAGAGTGCCGATTTTGGCATTGAGCCATCCGTTCTCTTCTATGAGTTTATCATTCTTCTTGTCTTCCCGAAGGAGAAGAAATAGCATCACCGCGCTGATCGCGGCGAAGAAAATAACTGCGATGAGCATTGTGATTAGTGCTTGATAATGAGTCTGTTATTCTGGTTGTCGATAGTGATAGTGCCGAAGCGCTCCATGGCGCTTTGGCCCAGCAGCAGGGGAGCCTTCTGGCTCTTGACAACGGAGGCATCCACGTTGTGCAGAACAGCATCGCCAATCTTCACTTCGCGGAGGGTAATGACGGTTCCTTCGCTGATTTGTCCGTTGGCAATCTGGTAGTACTTCTTGCCCTTGATGTCCTTCTCAGCCAAATAGCCATTCTTGAACATGAAGTTTGCTTCCACG
>Ga0310697_10002788_pt1 | contig 18155 bp, 15 predicted proteins | sample 172DNAGHGlowgp2_FD_203883 | JGI IMG/M metagenome (GOLD analysis project Ga0310697, IMG submission 203883) | Sheep rumen microbial communities from Palmerston North, Manawatu-Wanganui, New Zealand - 1728 DNA GHGlow gp2 (v2) (version 2) | ecosystem: Host-associated > Mammals > Digestive system >... | reverse complement strand
CAGTGCCGATACATGGCAATGATGAGCATTTCCTCGAGATAGAAGGCGTTTACTCCGCCGACACGCTATCGGCCATCGAAGAAGCCGCCCTGCAGCAGTTGATAGACCGTTTCATCACAGGAATCTTCGCGCAGTTCGGAATCGAAAACGCTGTCGAAACTCGTCCCTACCGAGAGTTGATGGGGGTGGAGTATCCTAAAGATTGAACGGCAGCCATAAATGTCACCTATGCCAAATCGCTGCATAGTGCAAAAGTTTTTTTAACTGATTTTTGTTTGAAAACAACTGTGTTTTTTTCAGAAAAAATGCGTACTTTTGCATTTCCAAAATACAAGAATCTGATTTCGTGAAATGATTGAAGACACTTTCAGACACAAGGGGTTACGCGAACGCTTGAGCGAGGAACTGCGTGCAAAAGGCATCACCGACGAAAAGGTGTTGGAGGCCATACGCACTGTTCCGCGTCATTTCTTTGTCGACCCGTCGCTGGACGCTCTCGCCTACGAGGACAGGGCTTTGCCCATAGCCTGCGGACAGACCATTTCGCATCCGCATACCGTGGCTTTCCAGACACAGCTTTTGGGTGTGAAACCCAACGACAAAATTTTGGAGGTCGGCACTGGCTCCGGCTACCAGGCAAGCATACTTGCCGTGATGGGGGCAAGGGTGCTTACCATCGAACGGCACGACGAACTTTTCCAAATAGCCCAGCAGCCTATAAGCCGGCTTAAATACTTTGTCCGCTTTTTCCACGGCGACGGCTATAAGGGCATCCCCACATCGGCACCCTTCGACAAGATTCTTATTACCTGCGGCGCTCCCATGGTTCCACCTGATTTGCTGAAACAGCTTAAAATCGGTGGCGTTATGGTGATTCCAGTGGGCAACGAAAACTACGAGATGCGACGTATAACCAAGCTCAGCGACACCGAGACGAAAGAGGAGACTTTCGGCAATTTCAGTTTCGTGCCCATGCTCGAAAAGAAACAGGGCGGCGTTAACATATTCTTGTAGTATTACATCTTTTAGAAACATAAGTTAAACAAGATAAATAATAAAAATGAAAGACCTGACTCCCAACAACGGAATTTTTGAAATGCCAAAGCTGTCGTACAGCGCTTTGGGCGATGTGATAAGCAAAGAAACTTTGTTGTTCCATCACGGAAAGCACCTGAAGGCTTACGTCGACAACCTTAACAAACTCCTTCCCGGCAGCGGTTTGGAAAATCTGCCTTTGGCCGAAGTCGTGAAACGCTCTGAAGGCGCCATATTCAACAACGCCGGTCAGGTGTTGAACCACGCCATGTATTTCGAGCAGTTCAACAATGCCAACCACGAACCTGTTGGCAAAATTAAGGAATTGATAGATAAGACTTTCGGTTCTTTTGAGGCTTTCAAAAAAGAATTTGAGCAGAAAGGTGCCTCCCTGTTCGGAAGCGGCTGGGTGTGGCTGTCGCTGGATGCCGACGGCAAATTGGTGATAACCCAGCAGAAAAACGCCGAAAACCCTGTGACAATGGGACTAAAGCCCTTGCTCACTTTCGACGTGTGGGAACATGCCTATTACCTCGACTACCAGAACCGCCGCGCCGACTACCTTGCAGCCTTGTGGCAGATTCTGGATTGGAAAGTTGTGGAAAACCGCTTGTAACCAAAAGACTAGTACAAATAAAAAACGCAGGCATTAGCCTGCGTTTTTTATTGTCAAAACCCACTAAAACAGTTATTTATCATTTATAGTTACCTTTATTCCAGCGTAGAGCATAATGCCGGGTTGGGGCACTCCGCCATGGTCGCGGTAATGTTGGTTGGCAAGGTTGTGAGCTTCGGCGAAAAAGGTGGCTTTTTTCAGCGTGTATTCTATCTTTGCTTTGAACAGAAATACACCCCCGTATTCGCATATTTTTCCGTTTTCGTCAACATATTTGCCTTCGCGGTAACGGTATATGGCGTCGAGCTTTAGTTTGAGCGGTGCCCAAGGAGCAAACACCACGTATGCTTGTGCTTTGTGCCTCAGATAGTCGAGCACCGAGCCGGAAATAAATTCCCCCGCATCCTGCGAAATATTGCAGAGAGAGTAGCTGAAACCCAAAGCCGGGATTGCCTTGCTGATGTTGAAACGTGCCGAAAGGTCGGCACCGAGGGCATCCACAGCGGTGTGGTTCATGGAGTGCCACACTTCCTCGTCGGGTTTGCGAATCCAGTCGATGACATCGCGGCCCGAACGGAAATAAGCCATTGCAGAGGCGTTTACGAACTTGTTGCTGTAACAGAGTTCCATCTCTTCCGACCACGCTTTTTCGCTGTTCAGGTCGGGATTGGCCACCTGATTTACGCTTTGGTAGTATAGGTCGGTAAAGGTGGGCTGACGGAATGTCCTGCTAGCCGCCATGCGTAGCCTTGTATGCTTGCCTAAGCGGTATCCGGCGTTGGCCGAAAGTCCGTAGTTCCAGCCAAAAAAGTTGCTGTACACCACAAGGGCGTTGGCCGAAGCCTGCCATCCATTTTTGGCAAAACCATAGCTGGTGAAAAGGCTTGTTGCCACCCGTGATGAGGCTTTTGGATAGTCGTAGTTGAACAAAGAGATGTCGGTTCCGAGGGCGTTGCCCAATACGTTGCTCACAATGCCTTCGTGCCGCAATTCCGTGCCAGCCATTAGTTCGTTGCAACCAAATTTGTAAACAATTCTGTTGCGTAATCCCGATGTGGCGGAAAGATGGTGGTTGTGCCCCGAGTACCATTCAGGGGCTTCCACGTAGCCGTCGCGGAAAAGCTCGAAACGGTCGGCATGGATGCGAGTGTATATGTCGCTTTCCAAGCGCAAGCTGTTGCCGAAACGGTGCATGTTGCTTGCCGAGGCGGTGAGGGTACGTGTAGCCTCGTATTGGTAGGGATAGGAGGTGCTGTAGAAAGCCAGACTGCCGAAATTCTTCACCTGTCCGCCCAGCTGCAGCAGCCAGTGGTCGTTTTGCGAATGACGAGAGGCTTGTACAAACAGGCTTCCGTGACGGTAGTCGGTGTTGCGCATATAGCCGTCGCTGCGGTTGTACGAGGCCGCCATGGTGGTAATCCATTTGCCAAGAGGCTCGGAGACCAGGAACGATAGTTTTCCTGTGCCGTAGCTTCCGCCGCTAATTTCCGCCAACAGCCGTTTGCAGTAGGCGTCGGAAACCACAATGTTTACCGCACCGCAGTACGACACAATGCCTTTGGCAAGCAACATGGAGGGCGAAAGCAGTTCCACGCGTTCCACCATAGCAATGTCGATAGGCATGTCGAGGTTGTGGTGCCCAGTCTGAGCGTCGGTGATGTTGATGCCGTTGAGTAGCACCACCATCTGGTCGAAAGTGCCGCCATGCACCGATATGTCCCCTTGAACGTCGTTGATGCCGCGGCTGCGGATGTCGATTCCGGGGATAAGGGCCAGCAGGTCGCCGACCGAACGTACAGATGTGTTATTGAAATCTTTTTTTGTTAGCACCGCCGCCGGCTGGGGGATGCTGAGGGTGTCGGTGGATACGGACACAACAACCTCTGGCAAGGTTATCATATCCTCGGCATCCTCGTTTTGTGCCACAGCCTCGTTGCTGGGGAGCAACATCATAGCTACGGCACAGGCTGCCACCGCCTTGCGCAACTGCTTGTCGGCGATGTATGTGGCCACTCTGCCTATAGTTACCTCGCGGTGCAGCGAGTTGAAAACGGCGTATGCGCCACGGCAGTATCGTTTGAAACGAAATGCGTTGATGTGTTTTTTTAGCGTTTTTTTCATTTTTTTACATGATTATTTGAGTTTTAGTGGGTTATTGAAAGGCAGCCCCTAACGGGGTTGTGATATGAAATGCGTGTTTTTATAACAAAAAAGGCGGCGAAAAAGCCGCCTTTTATATACCATTAGATTTTTCTATCTTATATCTTTCTCGTCGAGGGGGTTGGCGAGCAGGCCGGTGAATTTGCCCACGTTGTCGAAAGTCATGCGGGTGAATTTCTTGCCTTTTTTGCCTTTCACTTTCTGGCTGATAACCACGTAGAAATATTGTTTGGGTTTCTTGCCTTCCTCGTTACGGTATTTGGAGTCGTAGTCGTAGCGCACCACTTTTTCGATGTCGTATTTCTCGCCTTTCAGCTTTTCGGCAAGGTATTTCTGAATGGGACGCGGGTAGCGTTCGGGAGCCAGAGTTGTTCCCACCATAATCATGGTGCCATTTTCGGCCAGCACAGCGTCGAAATTCACTTTGGCGTTGTTTGTGAAATAGGCAACATAGTATTCGTTGTCGCGCATAACCCATTCGGGACCGGTTTTAACACGTGCGGCGGGGTAGCGTTTTTCGAAGTTTTTCTTCACGGCATCGGGAGGGGTAACAGTCTCCACCTCGGAGTCGATGTCGAGGTCTCTTCTTTTCTTGCTTTTCTTGTTGCCGTCTTTATCGGGAGCCACGGGCTCTTCACGTTCCGAGAGGTCGGCTTCGGGGTTGTTACGTGCTATGAAGTCGCGGCGCACCACCTCGGGGTCGGGAGCGTTGGTTTTGGTGAGTTTTCCGCGGGTGTCGAAAATCAGCTCGAAATCGTCGGAGCCCACGCCCTTACGGGTGATTATCATGCGATAGTAGTTGTCGCCGCTCATCTCCTCGATATATTCGGTGGAACGGATTTTGAAACCGGGGTAGTTGTCCACAAAATAGGTGTTCATAATGGTGGGGCATTCCGATACGTCCACAACAAAGGCGCTGTACTGCCATTCGCCGTCGTCGGTGAAATAGGCTTTACCTTTCTGACCTTCGGTGGTGAAATCGGCAACGTACTGTCCGGGCTGCTCAAACCAAGCCTGCACCGAGTAGGTGGTGTAGGTGTTTTCCATGGCCAGAAGTACCTGACGCGGCACTTGCGACTCTTTCACCTTTTTCTGTGCGTTGACGCTCGCAGTTATCATTATTATCGCCAATATGGCCAAAACTATTCTTTTCATGGTATGTAGTTTTTATAAATTGGTGTTTCTATTTTGGTAACTTTTTTGTTCTAATCTTTACGTTTAAACGATAAAAAATGTTTTTTATTGCCTATCTGAAAAGTACGTCTTTGCGGTCGGGACTGATGGAAACGGCCTTGATGGGGGTGTGTACGGCTTTCTCAATTTCGGCAAGGTAGCTAAGGGCGTTTTTCGGCAGTTGGTCGAACGAGGGAGTGCCTTGCAGCTCGCATTGCCAGCCGGGATATTCGTTCAGCACGGGTTTTATCTCCACCGAGTTGAACTCGAAGGGTATCTCTTCGGTCTCTTTTCCTCCGATGATGTATTTGTTACACATCTTGATGGTCTCGAAGTCGTTGAGCACGTCGATTTTTGTAACCAGCAGGTCGGTGACACCGTTAAGCATGCAGGCGTATTTCAGAGCGGGGATGTCGATCCAGCCGCAGCGGCGCGGACGGCCTGTGGTGGAGCCGAACTCGTTGCCTTTGTTGCGCAGTATGTCGCCGTCGTTGTCGAACAATTCGGTGGGGAAGGGACCGCTGCCCACGCGGGTGCAGTAGGCTTTGGTGATGCCGAACACCTTGTCAATCTTCGAAGGAGCCACGCCCAGTCCGGAGCAAACGCCGGCAGTTACTGTGGTTGACGAAGTTACAAAGGGATACGAGCCGAAATCGATGTCGAGCATGGAGCCTTGGGCGCCCTCGGCCAGCACGTTGAGGCCGTTGGCAAGACATTCGTTGAGGAAATACTCGCTGTTTATCAGTTTGAAATTACGCAGGGTGTCGAGCGAGGCGAACCAGCGGTCCTCGTATTCCTGCAGGCTCATATTTTCGATACGGAAGCTGTCGATGTCGAAATCGAGCATCTCGGCGATGCGTATGTGCTGGAATTTCTGCAGCTCGAAACGTTCGCGGAAGTCGAATTCGAGGATGTCGCCCACGCGCAGACCGGTACGGGCTATCTTGTCGGTGTAGGCCGGACCGATGCCTTTCAGCGTGGAGCCTATTTTTTCGTTGCCTTTGGCTTGTTCGTTGGCGGCGTCGAGCAGACGGTGTGTGGGGAGTATCAGGTGCGCTTTTTTGGAGATGAACAGGTTTTTGGTGGCATCCACGTCTTTCTTCCACAGTCCTTCAATCTCGCGTTCGAAGATAACGGGGTCTATCAGCACTCCGTTGCCTATGACGTTTTTCTTGTCGGGATGGAAAACTCCCGAGGGTATTATGTGCAGCACGTGTTTTATTCCGTTGAACTCGAGGGTGTGTCCGGCGTTGGGGCCGCCCTGAAAACGTGCAACAACATCGTAGTTAGGCGTAAGCACGTCAACCACTTTTCCTTTTCCTTCGTCGCCCCATTGCAGGCCCAGCAATACATCAACTTTACTCATAAATGTTTATTTGTTTTATCTGCGTAAATATTTAATCGACAATGCGTTGTCGCCAAAACGGCGATTGTTTGGCAATGTCAATCCAACTTGCGAAAATACCATTTTTATCGGACTTTTGAAACAAAAATCGCCAAAAGATATTAGTTTTTTGTTGTTAATACTCGTTATATGTTGATTTTCTTTGTGTTACTACTTCTCTCTCTGTCGTTTGAACCACTCCACAAAAGCGGGGAGTTCGGCCAGCGGTTTGAGACCTTCTTTTTCCGGATTTTGTGGCACGGGGCATATCTCGAAATATCCCAGCAGGGTGGCGCAGTCGAACTCGCCGATAAGGGCTTCTATGGTGGAGTAGGTGCCCACCAGCATGTCCTCGTTGTCGTTGTCGGCGCCGTCGAAAGCCACGCACAGGCCGAGGATGTCAGGTTCCTCGGCGGTTTCGAGGGGTTCGAAATACATCTTCTTGGTGTCGAAGGTGTATTTGTCGAAACGCACCTTCACATCCTTGCCGCTAGGCTGTTTGAAAGGGATGAACTCCCACCAGTCGATGTCGGGGGCTTCGTCGGTGAGTTTGAGCAGAGGCTCGAAGAAATCCACATCGCCCTCGGCGGAGAACACCACACGACGGCCGTCGCTGTTGGGTTCCGACATGTCGAAAGTGAGTGCTGGACAGTATTTCTCCAGCTGTGCCTGCATCTGGTCGAGGAGCTGGTCTTGTGTGGCTTCGTCGTACTCCGAAAGCATGGTCAGCTGTTCGGCGTTGTCCTGAAACCATTTCCAGAAAATAGATGTGTCGTAGTTCATAATAAATTGAAAGTTGAAAATTGAAAGTTGAAATCTTTTAAATTGAAAATTGAAGGTTGAAAGTTGAAATGATTGGTATGATTATTTTTGTTTTTTTTCGTGTTTTTAGATGTTCCTTATTATTTTTTGTTGCGTTGGGGCAGTAGGTAGCTTGACAGACGGGCCATCAGCGCCAGCACTATGGGGAACACCGCGGTGTTGAATTGCTGGGGCAGCCACGCAAAACCTATCAAAACCACTGCAAGACAGGCCATTGTGATGTACAGCACTATGCGGTTGCTTTTGCGCAAGCGGAACAGTATGTAAAGAAACAACGGATTGAGCCACAACACGTTGAGATTCCATTTGGTGCACCAGTGTATGGTGAAGAACCACATCACCAGAATTACTATCGACAGTAGTCCCACCACCGAGAACAACGGTATGTCGAGCCAGTGCAGACGCCATCCTCTTGCGACTCCCGCAACGGTGAGCACGGCCACTACAAGGAAAAAGAGCCAGAAAACGAGGTCGGGCGATAGGCTCTCGTCGTTGGGCAGCTTGGTCTCGGTGAGTATCTGCACCGAGGGCTCGGCAAGGGGCTTGCCTGTGGCGGAAACAACGGTGGTGTCGAGCTGGTTGTGCAGGTCGAAAGGGATAAACATATAGTCGTTGGTGGACACGGGGCGGTCGCAGCGCATGCCAAGCAGCAGGTCCACGCCGAACTGCCACCACTGCAGACGGTCCACATACTGGTAGATAATCTGGCGGTAGGTGCGGTTTGTGTCGGCTGTGCGGTCGACGAAAAGTGCCGGGTTGTCGAGGGCGTTGACAATCATGTCGCGGGCGCGGGTGGCGCAGTTGTCGCGGAAAAAGTCGTAGAGGTAGAAACGCTTGTCGGGAAGGCAGTTGTCTTCCAAGGCATCGAACAAGCGGCGGCACTCGTCGGGGGTGAGGCGCAGACGCTGCTCCACAAGCGAGCGGCCCTCGTATTGGTACGACAGCACGAAATTGCGGTAGCTGCACGCCGACACGCAGTAGTTGAGGTAGCCGCGGACGAAATTCCAGTACAGGTTGGGGGTATCGAAATCGAAAGTGCCGTAGTTATACACTCGGTCGATGCCGATGGCGGGGTCGCACACACGTATGGAGGTGTGGCCGAAAGCGAGGTAATAGTCGTTGCCCGGACCGCAGGTGATAAGGCTGGCGAAAGCGCTGTCGGAGAGCGTTGTTTGTGCGTTGGCAAAACCACCTGCCGTCAGTAGCATGGCAAAGAGAACGACCTTGGTAAATAGCTTTTTAATCATATCCTGTTGTTGTTTTTACGTTTGCAAAGATACGAAATTTTAGTGAATTGTGAATTGTGAATTGTGAATAGTTATGAAGAGAGGGGATGTTGAGAGGCAAAATGATATTTTTCTCGTTCAATATTGTTGAAAGATTTTTCATTACGCTCCGCGGCGTTACGCTCCGAAGCGTAAAGGTGGTATTGGCGTTTGTATCGGGATTTGGAGTAGTGCGTTACGATAGATATTGCTGGATTTTTGCAAAAATCACACACTTTTTGTAAAAAAAACACCTTTTGAAGTGTCTATACAATAATTTTTGAGTTTTTCAGTTTTTAATAGTCTAAACAATAACGACAACTACATACCTATGAGAAAACACATTTTGGCTCTGGCCGCAATGGTACTGATAGCTGGCGTAGTAAGCGCCGCACCGAAGAAAGGATACAAGATAACCGTCCAGATTAAAAACGCCAAGGACACAGTGCTGTATATGGGCTATTATTACGGCAAATACACGCCGGCTATGGACACCGCCCGTGTAAACAAAAAAGGTCAGTTCGTTTTCGAAAGCGCTACCAAGGAGGTGAAGCCGGGAGTGTATTTTTTCTCAAACCCCGAAGGCCGCTATGCTGAGTTTATCATCAATATCGACAAACCCACTTTCACCCTTAAGACCGACGAGGTGAACTGGATTACCAACATGCAGGTCAGCGGTTCGCCCGAAAACAAGGCTTTCTACGACTACCAAAAGGTGTCGAATTTGTATTACCACAAGGTGGATTCTATCAACAAAACCACATCCGACAAGGATCTGGCACGTAAGAAAGCCCTTGCGATGCGCTCGGAGCTCGACAGTGTGAACTTCTCTTTTATCAACGCCCATCCCGAATATCTTTTCTGCAAGATGCTCAAGGCCACCCGCGATATTGATGTGCCGATAACCAACGAAAAAGGCGACACCCTTACTAAAATAGAACGTGCCGAGTATTACGGCGAACATTATTTCGACAACATGTCGCTCGACTGCGACGCCATGGTGCGCACCCCTTCGGCGGTGTTCTACGAACGCGTGGAACGCTTTTTCGACGGCTATCTGGGCAAGGCCACGCCCGAGGTCATCTGCGATTTCGTGGACAAGGTGTTAGAAAAGGCGCGTCCTTCGAAGGAAGTGTTCAAATTTTTGGTAAACCACCTTGCCGAGAAATATCTGCGTAGCAATGTGATGACCCACGACGCTGTGTATGTGCACATGATAGAGAAATACTACGCCACCGGCGAGGCGTTCTGGGCTTCGCCCTCCGACATCGATGCCGAGGTGGAACGTGCCACCAAATGGAAACGTCTGCTGGTGGGCGAAAAGGCTCCGGAATTCGGCGTGCTTTACAACGACCAATGGCACCACCTTTCGGACATCAAGAACAAATACACCCTGCTTATTTTCTGGTCGCCGACCTGCGGACACTGCGCCACCATCATCCCAGCGTTGCACGATTTCTACACCAAAAACGCCAAGAAATACGACATAGGCACTTTCGCCATCAATACCGACATACACGAGGAGGACAAATGGCAGCAGTTTATCAAGGACAAGAACCTCTACGATTGGAACAACTACAACGGCGGTGTGGCCAATGTGGATTGGAAAGACTTGTACGACGTCATCTCCACCCCCGTTATCTATCTGCTCGACAAGGACCACAAGATTCTTGCCAAGAAAATCGATGCAAAGATGCTGGAAGAGATTTTCAATATTCTGGAACCCGATTCCAAATAATGAATTGAAAGTTGAAGGTTGAAAGTTGAAATTTTCCTTGCCCTTCGGGCAGAAATCTTGGAAGTCAATACAATATTTCGCCTTCGGCGAAAGCAATTTACAAGATTTTTAGATTTCGCTTGCCGAAGGCAAGCAGGAAAACACAATAATCAACAAAATCTAGTGAGCCGAAGGCGAGCAGGGGAAAAAATCAGAACTTCGCCCGACGTACTGTAAACCACACCGAAGCCATCGACAGTACTAAAACAAGGGCGAAAACCGATGCAAAATCGGCAAAACGCATCGCCACGGGGAAAGCTTCGACAATGAAATTGTCGCCCATCTTCACAATGCCGAACTGCTGTTGCAAGAAACACAGCACAAAACCGGCTGCAAGGCCGATAAATACGCCAACGACGGAAATAAGCACGCCCTCCACAAAGAAAATCCGTCGCAGAGTGCTTTTTGTGGCGCCGAGACACTGCATAAGGCGGTTGTCGTCGCGCTTGTCGATGATGAGTAGCGAGAGCGAGGCTATGAGGCTCAGCGAGGCGATAAGTATTATCAACGACAGGATAAGATAAATGCCCAGTCGCTCCGAGGAGTAAATCTTGTAATACAGCGGCTGTTGCTCGAAACGGTCTTTCACCCAGTATTTGTCGCCCAAAGCACTGCGCAGACTTTCCTTGACTTTTTCCACCGAGTGTTTTTCGTCCAAGGTGAGGGCGAGCATTGTCACTTCGTCGTCGCTGTAGTCGAGCAGGCTACGCACAAAGCCTATGTCGGCAACACCGTATTTCGAGTCTATCTCGCTCTGCACCGAGAAAAAGTCAAGCACAGTAGCGTATTGCGTGTTGAAAGCGTCGTCGATGGTGAGGCCGATTCCCGCCTTGCGTTTGGGGATATGCACCACCAAAGGAGTCGCATCCAGATAATTGACACCTAAAACCCAGTAGAGGTTGCCGCCGAGCAGAATGCCGTAGTTGCCGTTGTCGTCGCCAAGGTCGTAATTGAGGGTGTCGGAGAGTTTGTATTGCAGTCCGCTGTTGTGCAGATAGTTGCGGTCCACGCCGCGGAGCATCAGTATTTGTTCGTTCTGTTTGTATATCACCCAGGCGTTTTCCTCCACAATTTCGCTAACGCCGACAACACCCTCGGTGTTTTTTATCTTGTCCATAGGGAACCCGTCGGCGGTGTGGAAACTCTTTCCTTCACGAGCTTCGATGACGATTTCGGGGTCGAACACGTTGAACAGCGACTGTGTGAGGTTGCCGATGCCGTTGTAAACCGAGAGTACCATTATCAGTGCCATGGAGCCCACGGCAATGCCTATCAGCGAAATCCAAGAGATTACGTTGATGATGGTCTTGCGTTTGCGCGAGAACAGGTACCGTCGGGCTACGAAGAACGGCAGGTTCATTGTTTAAGCAGTTTTTCGATGTTTTGGATATAGTCCAGCGAGTCGTCGAGGAAGAAAGAGAGTTGCGGTATGATGCGCAGCTGTTTGCCCACGCGGAGGCCGAGGCGTCGGCGCAGGTCGGAGGTGTTGTCCTGTATGGCGGTCATCACGTCCTCTTTTTTTGATCCTCCGATGGGGAAGATGCTCACCCATACTTTGGCCACCGAGAGGTCTGGGCTGATACGCACTTCGGTTACTGTTATCATCGAACTGCCGAAAATGCTTTTTGTCTCCTGCTGGAAAATGTTGCCCATCTCTTGTTGCAGAAGTCGTGATATTTTCTGTTGTCGTGTAGTTTCCATTCTGTGTTTTTTTTATTAAAAAAGCAGGAAGTTTTTCAACGACCTGCTTTTTTTGCAAACCTTTAAAAAATGATATTAATAGAAAACTATTCTGTTGTCTATGATTTTGGTACGGTCTTTCAGCACGTTGAACAGCGAACGCAGTTTTTGAGTGCTTTCCATTTCCATCTGTGTAGCCATCATAGCGCCGTCGATAGGAGCTTCTATTGCGGTGATGTTGTCAACGTTGACGATATAAACGCCGTACACGCCTTTTATGGGTTTCAGCAGTCCGGTTTTTTTTGCGGTGGCTGTTTTGGCGATGGCAGCCATTTCGGGACCGTAGTTGCCGAAATAGTAGCTGTTGAAGTTAACACCGTTCACGCTGTCCACAGTGCCTTGCAGCTGGGCGGCAAGAGTTTCGATGTCCTTGGAGGAGGCCATGGCTTTCTCTGCTTTTTCGGCGAGCATTTCTATTTTCTTTTCGTTGCGCACCTGCGGTTCGATGTAAGTGCGTACCTGTTCGAAAGTGGCCACGCCTTTTTTGCGGATGGTTTTGAGTGATGCAACGATGAAGGAGTTGTCCGATGGATGAACTTTATCCATAACATCACCTTCTTTGCGGTCTTCGTTGAAAGCCCAGCGCACTATTTCACGTGCTTCGGAAACGCCTTGCAGCGATTTCACGTTCGAAGGGGTGAAGTCGGCATTGTGCACCATGAGGTTTTCTTTTTGTGCCAGTGACAAGAATTGGTCGTGGCTGCCGCAGTTGTAAAGGAATTGGTTAGCTTTTTCCTCTACTGCATCGAAGGTTGCTTTGCTGGCTTCAATCTTGCGGGTGATGAGGGCCACGCGGTATTTTTTGTTTTCGGGGGTTTTGCCTGTAACTTTCACAATGATGTAACCCACTTTGTCGGGACGTTCTATTTTGAAGATGCCATTGACGGGGGTTTCGATGATTTTTTCGTTGAGAAATCCCATGTGGCCGTCGGGAGTCCATTTAAGGTCGCCCATGTTTTCGGTTTTCTGGGGGTCGTCGGAGAACTGGCTAACGGCTTCCTCGAAACTCATCTTGCCGGTCTTAACGAGGTTTTCTACGCTGTCGGCCAGGTTTTTGGCTTCGGCTTCGCTACGGCTGATGCCTTCGCCGACTTTGTTGTTGAGGATGTGTATTGCCGAAGCGCGGAGGCTGTCGGGACGCATCTCTATTTTCAGCACTTTGGCCATTACCCAAGTCTCGTTGAGGAGCACGGGTTCTACATAACCGCCCTGTGCTGTTCTTCCGATGATGCTGTCGAGGCCGGCAAATTCGCCGAAAGCCGAGGCTTTGGTATAAGTGGAGTCGTACCAGCGGTCCGACACTTGGTTTACGAAACTGCCAATGTAATCGTCTTCAACGGTCTGGAACTCAGTCCAAACACGTCCCACGCTGTCGGCTATCTCTTCCATGTCTTTCTGAGTGGGGATAACGGGGAACTGCACGAAATCGATGTCGCGGGCGTCTTCCTGTTTGAACATGTTTTTGTATTTCTCGTAATAGTTCTTGAGGTCGGCGTCGGTAACTTTCACCTCTTCGTCCTTAACGTTCTGCACCGAGAGGGCTACAACGCGAGCGTTGACATTGTTGGAAGCGAAGGCGGCCACTTGTGCGCCCATGGCTTTGGGAGTGTAGAAACTCTTGCTGAGCAGGATGTTGTATTTCTCGAGGGTGCGCGATTTGCGTACGTAGTTTTCCAAGTCGATCCACTGCAGTTTCTCATCGTCGGGCATCTGATCGAAATTGCGTATGGCCTGAGCCACGGCCTGTGTCCTGTATTGACCGGTGGCGGGGTCGGTGAAATACTGGCGCAGCTGGGGGTGGATGAATTCGCCCACGTACATGTCGTTCATCTCTTTTTCGGTAACTGTGATGCCCAGTTTTTCTAATTGTTTGCCGAGGATTTTGTCTTCGAGCATTTCGTTCCAAGTCTGTTCGCGGAGCTGGAAGGATTCGTCGTTGGAGAGTTGATCGATGCCACGCTGTCTTTTGAGCATGTCTTCGTTTTGTTTGACTTTTGCGTCAAAAGTGTTGTTCAGAATCGTTTCTCCGTCAATTTTTGCCAAATCGGGAATGTTCGACTGCCGTTTGAAAACGTCGCCTATCACAAAGGCCACAATTGCTATGCCTACAACGGCTACGGCTAATCCCGAGTGTTTTCTAATTGTTCCAATTATTGCCATATTTTATATCATTTTTTCGTTTAAAAACAAGGTGCAAATTTACGATTTTTTTTCCGATTGTGGCCTTTTTTTTCTGTTTTTTTTTGTTGGCACGTCCTATTTATATAATAATCAAAAAGTTGTCCTGCCGACAAGGGCCTTCTGCCGATGCCGTTGCGTGTGCGGCGGGGCTTCGCCAAGCAGGTTGGCGGATGGGTTTGAGGGTATCGGCGGTACGTTTTTTTAGGCCATCTCTGGGCCGTCGTCGTCGTTGTACTGGTAGTTCTCCCAGTGCTGCACTTCCGATTTCATCTGCATGCGTGTGAGCCGCCGTTTCCCGGCTTTCCATATCTTTATGTCGAAATAGATGAATAGTCCGAACAGTGCCAGCGATATCACGGGATTGTATTCTGAGAGCAAAGTGCGGCTGAAAATCAGTGCGTCGAAAGTGCCGTGCATCATCAGCGGCACAAACAATGCCTTGAAAAGGTTCGACGAATGGTCGCGTTTCTCGAATTTTGCCAACGACAGATAATATCCCATTGCCACGCCGAAGAGGAAATGTCCGGGCACCGACACGGCGGCCCGCAGCAAAGCGGTGTATAACGACGATGTGAAGTCGCCGCTCCCCAAAACGTAGGAGATGTTCTCCACTCCGGCAAAGCCCAGCGAGAGCACCGCCGCATACACCACCCCGTCGAAATATTCGTTGAAATGCTTGCTGCCCCATATAAAAATGAAGAAGAGCACTAGTTTGCTCAGCTCCTCGCTGAATCCCGCCACCACAAAGCCGTGGTACAGACTGTAGTAAAGCACCGAACCCTCGGACGCCGAGGCCAGGTGGGTGCCCATCAGCCAAGTTTCCAGAAAAATGGCCGGCACAACCGACAGGCAGCCCGCAAAGAATGCTCTCACAAGCATCCCGAAAGGCTCCCTGCCGAACTTGTCCTTATGGTATATGTAGATGGTGAGCAACACCACCGGCAGAATGGCAAGGCCTATGAGAATGAGAATTGTTGGCATTGTGATTTTTTTTGCAAAGGTACGAAAAAAAAATTAATTGAAAAATAATGAAATCTTTTTTTGGAAAATTAAACAATAATATGTATCTTTGTCGATATAAAGTTTATCGAAATAATTTCGTTATCACTTAATAATTAGACATAAACGATGAAAATATTAGTTTTAAATTGCGGAAGCTCGTCTATCAAATACCAACTGATAGACATGGCCAACAACGCAGCCGTAATGGCAAAAGGTTTACTTGAACGCATAGGTCTGGAAATGGGCGAATTCACACACAAATACCATGGCGAGAAACACTACGAGCAGCTCCCCATCCCCGACCACACAGCAGGTATCAAAATAGTGCTCAACGCACTTACCGACCCCAAAATCGGAGTTATTAAAGACCTCAACGAAATTGGAGCAGTAGGTAACCGTGTGGCCCACGGCGGCGAACTGTTCAAAGGCAGCTGCCTCGTAAACGACGACGTTATCGAGAAAATCAAATCGCTCACCGACCTCGCCCCGCTGCACACCCCCGGCAACCTTGCAGGTATCTACGCCATGCAGAAAGTTCTGCCCAACGTGAAACAGGCTGTGGTGTTCGACACCGCTTTCCACAGCACACTGCCCCCGAAATCGTTCCTCTACGGTCTGCCCTACGAATACTACGAAAAATACGGCATACGCCGCTACGGTTTCCACGGCACCAGCCACAAATACGTGGCCGAGAAAGCCGCCAAGATGATTGGCAAAGATTGGAAAGACCTCAAGATAGTTAGCTGTCACCTCGGAAGCGGTGCCTCCATTGCTGCCATCGACCACGGCAAATCTGTTGACACCTCCATGGGTATGACTCCACTGGAAGGCCTCATCATGGGCTCCCGTCCCGGCGACGTGGATCCAGGCGCCCTGCAGTTCCTTTTCGAGAAAGAGCTGGCCAACGGCAAGACATGGAAGGACATCGTTACCATGCTTAACAAAAAATGCGGCCTCGTTGGTATCAGCGGTGGCAAACAGGATATGCGCGACATACGTGCCGGCCGCGACGCTGGCGACGAACGTTGCACCTACGCTTTCGACATGTTCGCTCAGAAAGTGAAGAAATATATCGGAGCTTACATCGCTGAGATGGGCGGCTGCGACATAGTTCTGTTCACCGGCGGCATTGGCGAGAACGCTTGGTTTATGCGTCACCCCATATTGGAAAACATGGAATGCCTCGGCATCAAAGTGGATATGGAACTCAACGACAAGACTGCCGGCGAGGACGGAGTTATCTCAACCCCCGACTCCCCGGTTGCAGCCATCGTGGTTACCACCGACGAGGAATATGTAATTGCAAGCGACACCTACAACCTTGTGAAATAAACTCGCAAACACATTATATATATAGGGGGAGGAAATTCGGTTTTCTTCCCCTATTTTTTGTGATTTTGAAAAGATGTGAAAATGAAAAGAAGTATACTATGCAATACACTATAAATTACTGCATTACTACCGACGGTTGGTATTTGGGCAGGTGCGCGGAGGTGCGCGGAGCCCTCACGCAAGGCAGGACTTTCGACGAACTGATGGAGAATATGAAGGAAGCCATCTCGCTTTCGCTCGAATGTAAAGGGGAATCCTGTGCCGATTTCGACCTTAACCCCGTCCATCAGTCTGAGGAGGAGTGGAGCAGGTAGTGAGGGTAGGGGATAAAAAAACAAACCCGCCACAAGTAATCTTGCGGCGGGTTTTTGTTTTGCGGAAAGGAAGGGATTCGAACCCTTGAAGCGCTTTTGACGCTTACTCGCTTTCCAGGCGGGCCAGTTCAACCACTCCTGCACCTTTCCGTTTTTTCGGTTTGCAAAGGTACGATTTTTTTTTCGTATCTGCCAATTTTTTTTCGCGACTTTTGCTATCTATTGAAAACCAATTTGTTGCAATTGGGTATTTTTAGCACTATGGTGCGAACGACGATGGCAGTGGCGTGTTTTTTTGCCGTTTTTGGTGTCGTTACATCTCCAAAACCAGACGGAAACCGTAGTAGCTGTATTTCAGTTGAGGGTTGTAGTTGCAACGGTCGGTTATGCGGCATCCGCGGGTGGGACTCGTGTAGCATCCGCCTTTAAGAATGCGTTCCTCGCCGTGGCGCGGACCTTTGGGGTTTTCCTGAGCGTTTTTGGTGTATGGACCTTGGTAGTCGCTGCACCACTCCCACACGTTGCCGCTCATGTCGTAGAGTCCCAGTTCGTTGGGCTTTTTAAGTCCCACTTTGTGGGTGTGCGAGTTGGCGTTGGGGCCGTACCATCCGTACGAGCCGAGGTCTTGGTTGCAGCCGGCGTATTTGTAGTTCTTGCTTTTCTCGCCCCCGCGAGCGGCGTATTCCCATTCGGCCTCGGTGGGCAGACGGAAAGTGCGTCCGGTGAGTCGGTTCAGTTTGTCGATGAAAATCTGTATGTCGTCCCAGCTCACGCGTTCTACGGGCAGGCTGTCGTGTTTCCATTTCGACGGATTTTTTTCCATAACGGCCATCCAGATATCCTGAGTAACTTCGAATTTGCCTATGGCGAAGTCGCTGACAGTTACTTGGTGGGCGGGGAATTCGTTGTCGTAGCAGTCCTTGTCCTTGGGGTTGCTGCATCCCATGGTGAAGGTGCCGCCTTTAACCTTTACCATGTCGAAAGTGAGATCCTTGATGGTGATAGTGATGATATTGGTGTCCACCACTTTAGCCTTGGTGGAGTCGGTGGCCACGGTGTCGGCCTCGATGGGGTATTGTGCTTTTGCCACAAAGGCCGCGAGAACGAAAAGTGTAAATAATAGTGTGTGTTTCATTATTTTACAGCTTTGCAGATATTATTTTCCGAAAATTTGTTTCAGTTTGTTTTCGAGTTCGTCTCCGCGCAGGTTGCGAGCGATAACACGTCCTTCCTTGTCGATAAGCACTGTGGCGGGTATGGAGGTGATGCCGTAGGTGGCTCCGCCGGAGGATGTCCATCCGTTGAGGTCGCTTACGTGGTTGGGCCACACCAGTCCGTCGTCTTTTATGGCTTT
>Ga0310697_10002787_pt1 | contig 18155 bp, 17 predicted proteins | sample 172DNAGHGlowgp2_FD_203883 | JGI IMG/M metagenome (GOLD analysis project Ga0310697, IMG submission 203883) | Sheep rumen microbial communities from Palmerston North, Manawatu-Wanganui, New Zealand - 1728 DNA GHGlow gp2 (v2) (version 2) | ecosystem: Host-associated > Mammals > Digestive system >... | reverse complement strand
TCTGGTTCTTTTAACTTCGCTTGGTCGTTTCGCTCTCGCGTTGTTGTCTCTCAATTACTAAGAATCAACTTGGCTTGTTTGTTGTTTCGCTATATAGTTTTCAAGGTGCTTCCTTGCTGTCCCTCGACCCTCGCTCGCGCTCGTTTCCCGCGACAGCTTTGACAGTATACCTCCGTCCCTTCGCTTTGTCAACCCCTATTTTTTATTTTTTTGTCAAAATATTTTTTAGGGAGTTGCGACCCGCTTTTTGGGGGGAGTGGAAAGTATTTTACTATATTAAATTGACAAATGCAAGCCTTTTCGTTAAAATAACTTCGATTATCTTCTATTATTATTTTCAGGAGGCTTTTCTATGCGCAATCTGTCCAGCCGGGAGCTTCGGCAGCTGTATCTGGACTTCTTCCGTTCCAAGGGCCACGCGGTGATCCCCAGCGCGTCCCTGATCCCCGAAAACGATCCCACGGTGCTTTTCACCACCGCGGGCATGCATCCTTTGGTGCCCTACCTTATGGGGCAGAAGCACCCCGCCGGCACCCGACTCACGGACGTGCAGAAATGCGTCCGCACCGGCGACATCGACGAGGTGGGCGACACCTCCCACTGCACCTTCTTCGAGATGCTGGGCAACTGGTCCTTGGGCGATTACTTTAAAAAGGAATCCATCGCCTGGAGCTGGGAATTCCTGACCGACGAGAAGTGGCTGGGCATCCCCAAGGAGAAGCTTTCCTTCACCTGCTTCGAAGGCGACGCCGACGCGCCCCGGGACACCGTCTCCCATGACCGCTGGGTGGAGATGGGCGTAGACCCCTCCCATATCGTGTATCTGCCCAAGAAGCACAACTGGTGGGGCCCCGCCGGGCTCACCGGCCCCTGCGGCCCCGACACGGAGATCTTCTACGATACCGGCCGTCCCGCCTGCGGCCCCGACTGCAAGGCCGGCTGCGACTGCGGCAAGTATCTGGAGATCTGGAACAACGTGTTCATGGAATATAATAAGGTAGGCGAAGGGAAGTTCGAGCCCCTTGCTCAGAAGAACGTGGACACGGGAATGGGCCTGGATCGCACCATCGCCACCCTTCAGGGCGTGGAGAGCGTGTTCGACACCGACGCCTTCTCCGGCATCATCGAGCTCATCGGGAAACTGTCCCATCATTCTTATAAGGAAAACGCCGACACGGTGAAGGCCTTCCGCATCATCGCGGACCACATCCGCTGCGCCACCTTTATTCTGGGCGACCAGCGGGGCGTGACCCCCTCCAACGTGGACCAGGGGTACATCCTCCGGCGGCTCATCCGGCGCAGCATCCGGTACGCCATGCAGCTGAACATCCCCCGGTACGGCATCGTGGAGATCGCCTCCGCCGTTATCGACCAGTACGGCGACGTCTACCCCGAGCTGGAGGAGAACCGGGAGAAGGTGCTCTCCGAGCTGAAGCGGGAGGAGAACCGGTTCGCCGACACCCTGAAGAAGGGCATCAAGGAGTTCAACAAGACCGCTGCCAACGCCCAGGACGGCAAGATCGACGGCATCTCCGCCTTCCATCTCTACGACACCTACGGCTTCCCCATCGAACTCACCATGGAGCTCGCCCAGGAGAAGGGCATCACCGTGGACGTGGACGGCTTCCACGCCGCCTTCGCCGAGCACCAGAAGAAGAGCCAGGCGGGCGCGACCCAGCGGTTCAAGAGCGGCCTTGCGGACCATCAGGAAGCCACCACCGCCCTGCACTCCGCCACGCACCTGCTGCACAAGGCCCTGCGGGTGGTCTTGAACGACGACACCATCTCCCAGAAGGGCAGCAACATCACCGCCGAGCGCCTTAGGTTCGACTTCAGCTTCCCCCGGAAGCTGACGTCCGAGGAGCTCAAGGCCGTGGAGGACCTGGTGAACGAGCAGATCCAGCGGCACATGCCCATCACCTGCGAGGAGATGACCGTGGCCGAGGCCAAGGCCCAGGGTGCTATCGGCCTGTTCGAGAGCAAGTACGGCGAGCGGGTCAAGGTCTACACCATGGGCGACTTCAGCAAGGAGATCTGCGGCGGGCCTCACGCCGAGAACACCGGCGATCTCGGGCACTTCGTCATCAAGAAGGAGGAAGCCTCCTCCTCCGGCGTGCGCCGCATCAAGGCCATCCTGGAGAAATAAAGCCACGCCATGACGGATTGGCTCACATATGAATGGGAGTTTCGCGGGGAGCGAGCCACCTTCCGGGTGGACATGCAGTATTGGGAGCTGCTCCCCGTGCTTTCCTATTCTCAGCTGATCTACGTCTGCGCGGCCCCCAAGGACTCCCTGGCCAAGGGGTTCAACAAGGTGGAGCAATACCGGTTCAGGATGCTGCGGCACCGGCTCATCGACGAGCTGGAGGGGCACGCCATCCACGTGGGGAGCGTGTATACCGACACCCTGCGGTGCCTGTACTTCTACGCCGCCGAAACGGACGTGATCCAGCAGGCGTCCGCCATCTGTCGGGTCTTCGGAATGCTGGCCATCACCTGCGCCCATGCCTCCGAGCCCCACTTCACCACCTACTATCGGTTCCTGTATCCGGACGACGCCCGGCTCCAGTCTGTGGAAAACGCGGTATACATCGAGTCCATGCGCAAGAAGGGCAGCGACCTGGACATGGTCCGGCGAGTGACCTTGACGCTGAGCTTCCTCACCGTGGAGGACCGGGGCGCCTTTTTGAAGGACGTGCCCCGGCTGGGCTTCACCCCGGGCGGCACCTTCTGGCAGGGAGAGAGCACCCACCCCGCCTGCTGTACCGTCAGTGGCTTTACCACCCTCACCCTTCCCAAGCTCAACAAGTTCACCGCCCGGGCCATCTGCGCCGCGGCTCCCCTGGAGGGGATGCTCACGGACATCGAGGCGGAATATGTAAAAAGGTATTGACAGCAAAGTAAAAGACCGTCGCAGCCGCGGCGGTCTTTTTGGGTTCATTTCAGGCAGCTTTCGATGAAGTCTCCTGTAATCCTTTGATAGCGGGGCGTGTCCTCCAGATAGCTGAGCCCGTGGCCGGCGTTGGGGAAGGTGACGCGGGTAACCCGGGCGGGGTTGGCCGCGGCCATGGGTTCGGACATATAGGCGGGGACGAAGCGGTCGTCCTCCCCGTGGATGATGAGGATCGGCACCGGGGTATGCTTCACCGCCTCATGACAGCACACGCTGCCGAAGCGGAAGCCGCCGTAGAGCCAGGCACCCAGGCGCAGGAAGGGCCACATGAGTTTTCCGGGAAAGCCCGCCTTGGTGGCCGTCAGGACGATGATGTCCCGGGGCACGTCGTAGGGGCAGTCGGCCAGGATGCCCTTCACCGCTTTGGGCAGCGGCAGGGCGGAAACCATCAGGACTGTGGCGGCGCCCATGCTGATCCCATGCAGAAACAGAGACACGTCGGGGAAGCGCTCGGCGCAGTACCGAGCCCACCGGAGCACGTCCTGCCGCTCCCGGATGCCGAAGGTCATGGTGTGGCCCTGGCTGTCGCCCTGGGCCCTCTCATGGATGAGAAGCACTCCGTCCCCTCGGGAAAGCAATGTCTGGGCCCCACCGCAGAAATCCCGCACGCCCAGGCCCCTATAGCCATGGCAGCAGATGTGGATGGGGCGGCCGGGCTCTCCCGCGTAATAATTACCGGCCAAAGTCAGGCCATCCTCGGACCGGATGGACACCCGTTCCGCCGGCAAGGCCAGCAGCTCGTCGATGAGGCGCAGCATCTCCTCACGCTTGGCGTCGTACTGCTCCCCCCGGGGCACGTGATGGGGATCGTTCTGATCGCCCACGGGCGCATAGAGGGCGAAGCGATACATGCCGTAGCAAAGGGCCAGCAGCAGAACAAGCAGGATCAGCAGAACGACAAGGACGGGCATGGGGACCTCCGGGATTGTGATGCAGTCAGTATAGCGCTTTTTGGGGGGTCGTGCAAGAGACCCCTTCCGTCACTACGCGACACCTCCCCCATCCCTTACGGGACAGGGGAGGCTTTTGATTGAGTGCCCTAATTCAGTTGTTCTTGTACAGAATGATAGCTCCCTACCGCCGCCATGGCCACGATGACGCCGTTGACGAAGCAGAGCAGCACGTCCTCGGCGTAGATGACGTCCGAGGTGAACACCACCGCCGCGAGCAGCAGCGTCAGGGCGATGCAATACGCCCACAGCCGCGTGGGCAGGCGGCGGATGAGGGGCAGATCCTTGGTGAATTCGGTGATGATGAGCACCGCCATCACCGCGCCGCCGTAGGTGGCCAGATCGCCCCAGGTAAAGAATTGCTCAGTCATGGTTCTCCGCCTCCGTTTCGTACAGGAGGCGTTTGAGCTCCTCCCTGAGTCCGTCCAGATCGCCGTTGCCGCCCAGCAGATCGTGATAGATGTGGTGGCCCCGGTTCCAGCTGCGCAGCTCGCCGTAGGTGACGCACCCGCGCCGCATATATGCCAGGGCCTGCTGCTCCAGCCGATCCTGCAGGAGGTACCGGAGCCCCTGGCTTTCGCCGGTTTCGGTGCGCCGCTTCTCGGCCCGCCGGTTCACAAGCCCCGTCACCAGGGCCGTGGCCGCGCCGCTGCCCAGCAGGGCGCATACGATTGTGATGATCCCGTCCATATGTCTTTTCCTTCCTTTTCCTGTTTCTGACCCCACGAACAGCATACCGCGGAAAAGCAGTCCGTGCCTCCGATAATTCGTTCATATTTATATTGCAAACCGGGGCGAAATAGGGTATGATGCGGTGCAATGATGTGGAAACGATTTAAAGAAAAGTATATCGGGGATCGGGCGTTCTATCGGCTGGTGCTGACCATCGCCCTGCCGGTGATGATTCAGAACGGTATCACCAGCTTCGTGAACATGCTGGACAATCTCATGGTGGGCGGCATCGGCACGGAGCAGATGTCCGGCGTGGCCATCTGCAACCAGCTGATCTTCGTGTTCAACCTGTGCGTGTTCGGCGGCCTCAGCGGCGCGGGCATCTACGGGGCCCAGTTCCACGGCAAGCGGGATCTTGAGGGCGTACAGAACGTGTTCCGGTTCAAGCTCTGGCTGGTGGGGTTCCTGTCCATTCTGGGCGTACTGGCCCTCCATTTCTTCGACGAGCCCCTCCTCTCCCTCTTCCTCCATCAGGGCAGCGAGCAGGGGGATTTGGTGCTGACGCTCCAATGCGCCAGGGCGTATTTGGCCGTGGCGCTGATCGGCCTGCCTGTGTGGGCCCTGTCCCAATCCTATGCCTCCACCCTTCGGGAGACCGCCAGCACCACGCTGCCCATGGGCGCGGGCATCGCGGCCATGCTGGTGAACCTGGTGGGGAACTGGATCCTGATCTACGGCCGGTTCGGCGCGCCGCGGCTGGGCGTGGTGGGCGCGGCCTGGGCCACGGTCCTGTCCCGGATCGTGGAACTCACGATCATTCTGGTGTTCACCCACGTGAACGCCAAGGGCCATCCCTTCGTGAAGGGGCTGTACCGGACGCTGAAGGTGCCTCGGGCGCTGACGGGGACCATCATCCAAAAGGGCATGCCCCTGCTGCTGAACGAGGCCCTCTGGTCCTCGGGCCAGACCACTTTGGTACAGATCTACTCCACCCGCGGGCTTGCGGTGGTGGCGGGCATCAATATCTCCAACACCATCTCCATGCTGTTCAACATCGTGTTCATGTCTTTGGGCTCGTCCATCGGCATCGTGGTGGGGAACCTGCTGGGGGCCGGGGACATGGAGGAAGCCAAGCGCACCAACACCCGGCTCACCGCCTTCTCCGTCATGTGCTGCTTCGTCATCGGCGGGCTGCTGGCGGCCACCTCCGGGATCTTCCCCCTGCTCTACAACACCACGGACGAGGTGCGGCGCATCGCCTCCCGGCTGATCCTCATCACCTCCGCCATAATGCCCTTCCACGCCTACACCAACGCCTGCTACTTCACGCTGCGGTCGGGCGGTCTGACCCGGCTCACCATGGTCTACGACTGCAGCTTCGTCTGGTGCGTGTGCATTCCCCTGGCCTTCTGCCTCTGCCGGTTCACGCCCCTGCCCTTCGTGGTCTGCTACGCCGCCGTCACCGCCACGGAGGGGCTCAAGGCCCTGTTCGGCTACCACCTGGTCCACCAGTGGAAGTGGGTGCGAAATATCGTAGAGGGATAGAAAAGAACGGAAAAGGACCCGCCGTATTTGCGGCGGGCCCTGTTGTTTTTGGAAAAATCACCGGCGAACGGGGATGATCTCGATCCAGTAGCCGTCCGGGTCCTCTATGAAGTAGATGCCCATGGACGGATTCTCGAAGCAAATAATGCCCATCTCCTGGTGCTTTTGGTGGACGGCGTCGTAATCCGGGGTGTGGAAAGCCAGATGGAACTCCCCTTCGCCCAGGTCGTAGGCCTCCTTCCGGTCGGTAAGCTCCGTCAGCTCCAGGGAGAAGGGCGACCCGGCCTCGTCCTGCAGGAACACGATGCGGAAGGATCCGTCCGCCGCCCGTTTCTCCCGGCAGGGCGTCAGATGCAGGGCGTCTCGGTAGAAAGCCAGGCTCCGCTCCATATCCAGCACGTTAAAGTTGAAATGGTTGAATGTCAGCATGGGTTTTCCTCCTTGGAGATGGTGTATAGATAGGCGTTCTTTCGGCGCCCGACCAGCTGGATGGCTCCCCTATGGGCGAGCACGCCGGCAGCGGCGCTGCTTTGTCCCGCGGGCAGGCCCAGGGCACGGGCCAGCTCCCGGGCGGTGAACGTCTCGGGCAGGCCCGGCGGCAGTAGGGCGGCGTAGTCCTCGGTTGTTTTCAGGGAGACCGTTCCCAAATACCGGGTGGGCGCGAACTCCAGCCGCTGGGTGGGGCGGCGCTTCCCCTGGGTGCGGACGCGCAGCTCCTCCCCCTCCAGCCGCACCAGCAGAAAGGACAGGTTGGGGTCGGGCAGCAGCGACTTGAGATATGCCAGATCCGGCAGCAGATCCGCCGTCTTCCCCCGCCTGGGGCTCTTGCGGCGGCCGGTCAGCTCCCCCGTCTCCGGGTCCATGGTCAGCAGCCATTTGGTTTCGATCACGGGCACCACCACGGTCACGGGATAATAGGGCAGCAGGGCCGCGAGCTTGGGCTTCAGCTTGTGCAGGCTCCGGGTCTGGACCTCGAAGACGCCGCGCTCGTTCAGTATGTCCGCCACGTAGCTTCCCAGCTTCACCTCATGGCGGGACATGTCCGGCTCGATCATCCGCTTGAGCACCATGTGGAGGGTCTTCTCCCCCAGGGTGCCCACGCCCTGATCCGCCCGGCCCGTCTGCTGCACCGCCCGGCAGGCCGCGGCGAAGCTCGATTCGTCCATGATCCATTCCGTTTCCATGGGACCAGTATACCGCAGAATCCGCCGGGCGTAAAGAACAAGTCCCCCGGAAAACCGGGGGACCCGCTTTAGGTCGAATGATCGATATCGTTCAGGCCATCAGACGATGCCCTGAGCCATCATGGCGTCGGCCACCTTCAGGAAGCCAGCGATGTTGGCGCCGGCCACCAGGTTGTAGCCAAGGCCGCACTTCTCGGCCGCTTCCACGGAGGCGGCGTAGATGTTGTCCATGATGTTGTGGAGCTGAGAATCCACTTCCTCGGCCTTCCAGCTGAGGCGCTCGGAGTTCTGGCTCATCTCGAGGCCGCTGACGGACACGCCGCCCGCGTTGACCGCCTTGGAGGGGGCCACGGTGAGGCCCTTGTCCATGAGGAAGTACAGGGCTTCGTTGGTGGTGGGCATGTTGGCGACTTCGATGTAGTACTTGATGCCGTTGTCCACCATCTGCTGGGCTTCCTTCATGCCGATCTCGTTCTGATAGGCGCAGGGCATGCAGATGTCGACCTTGCGGCCCCAGGGCTTCTGCTTGGGGAAGAACTCCACGCCAAACTTGTCGGCGTAGTCCTGGACCCGGTTCCGGTTGGAGGAACGCATCTCCAGCATGTAGTTGATCTTCTCCTCGGTGACGACGCCGTCGGGATCGTAGATGTAGCCGTCGGGGCCGGACAGGGTGACGACCTTGGCGCCCAGCTGAGCAGCCTTCTTGCAGACGCCCCAGGCCACGTTGCCGAAGCCGGAGATCGCGATGGTCTTGCCCGCCATGGTCTCGCCGTCATGCTTGAGCACGTTCTCGGCATAGTAGATGGCGCCAAAGCCGGTGGCCTCGGGACGGATCAGGGAGCCGCCGTAGGAACGGCCCTTGCCGGTGAGCACGCCGTTCTCATAGGCGTTGCGGATGCGCTTGTACTGGCCGAACAGGAAGCCGATCTCCCGGCCGCCCACGCCGATGTCGCCGGCGGGCACGTCCAGGTTGGGACCGATGTGGCGATAGAGCTCGGTCATGAAGCTCTGGCAGAACCGCATGATCTCAGCGTCGGACTTTCCGGTGGGATCGAAGTCGGAACCGCCCTTGCCGCCGCCCATGGGGAGGCTGGTCAGGCTGTTTTTGAAGGTCTGCTCAAAGCCCAGGAACTTCATAACGGACTGGTTCACGTGGGAAGCGAAACGGAGGCCGCCCTTGTAGGGGCCGATGGCGCTGTTGAACTGTACGCGGAAACCACGATTCACCTTCACCTCACCGGCGTCGTTGACCCAGGGCACCCGGAACTGAATGACACGCTCGGGCTCCACCAACCGCTCCAGCAAGCCGGCCTTCTCGTACTCGGGGTGCTGCTCAACGACCTTCTCCAGGGAACGGAGAACCTCTTCCACGGTCTGAATGAATTCTTTCTGATCCGGATCGCGGCGCTTTACATCCTCAATGACTCTCTCGATGTATGCGTTCATAATGACCTCCATTTTCAATTTTGTTGCCTTCGCCTGCACCGCATTATGCAGGTTTCATTGCATCTCTATCATATCACAACGGCAAAACTTGTCAACCCCGAAAGCCCCCGGAAAGCAAGAACCGGGCGGCCGTTTCGGCCACCCGGTTCAAAGCATTTTTCCTTATCTTTTCTTATTTGATGAGCTGCTGGGGCTTGGGCTCCTCGCCCTCCGCCGCGGCGCCCTTGCGGACGATCAGGTTGGTGACGATGCCCAGGATCAGGGCGCAGGCCACGGTGGTGATGGTGATGGTGCCCATCTTGGTGGCGAAGGAGAGGCTCAGGCCGCCCACGCCCGCGATCAGGATGACGGAGGCCACGAACAGGTTCCGGTTGTCGTTCAGGTCCACGGGCTGGAGCATCTTGAGACCGGACACGGCGATGAAGCCATAGAGGGTCATGCACACGCCGCCCATGACGCAGGGCGGGATTGTGTCGAGGAAGGCCACCAGGGGCGCGATGAAGGCCACCAGGATGGAGAGGAACGCGGCGTAGGTCACGGTGATGACGGAAGCGTTCTTGGTGATGGCCACGCAGCCGATGGACTCGCCGTAGGTGGTGTTGGGGCAGCCGCCGAAGAAGGCGCCGGCCATGGAGCCGATACCGTCGCCCAGCAGGGTCTTGTCCAGGCCGGGGTCCTTGGTGAGGTCACGCTCGATGATGGTGGACAGGTTCTTATGGTCGGCCAGGTGCTCCGCGAAGACCACCGCGGCCACGGGCACGTAGGCGAAGAAGATGCTGAGCACGTAGGTGCTGTTGAGCTCCTTGAGGCCGTCCTTGGCGATGAGGAAGGAGAACTGGGGCACGCTCAGGAAGGTCTTGAGGCTGACGCCCTCCGCGAACAGGGCGGTGAAGGGGGCGAAGTTGATAACCTTCAGGGCTTCGTTGTCGGTGGCGTTGCCGATGAGGGTGAAGACCAGGGCCACGGCGTAGCCGGCCAGGATGCCCAGGATGAAGGGGATCAGGCGGACCTTCTTGCTGCCGTAGACGGAGCAGAGGATGACCACGAACAGGGTGACCAGAGCGCAGATGAGGGCCACGTAGGGGGAGGTGCCGGCGTAGTCGCCCTTGACCATATCGCCCACGGCGTTGCCCGCCAGGCTAAGGCCGATGATGGCCACGATGGGCCCGATGATGACGGCAGGCATCAGCTTGTTGATCCACTGCACGCCGGAGGCTTTGACGATGAGGGCGAAGACCACGTACACGAGGCCCGCGAACACGGCGCCCAGGATCAGGCCCAGGAAGCCGAGGCTCATGGAGACGCCGCCGGCGAAGGCCGCGAACATGGAGCCCAGGAACGCGAAGGAGCTGCCCAGGAACACGGGGCTGCGGAACTTGGTGAAGAGCTGGTAGACCAGGGTGCCGATACCGGCGCCGAAGAGGGCGGCGGAGGCGGTCATGCCGTTGCCCACGATGGCGGGCACGGCGATGGTGGCGGCCATGATGGCCAGCAGCTGCTGGAACGCGAACACGATGCGTTCGGAGAATTGAGGCTTGTCCTCCACGTTGTAGATGAGTTTCATAGATGTACTCCCTTCCTTTTTTTCCTAATACTCTATCCGCTTGTTCAACGGAGCGAAAACAGCTTGACGCCCAGGGGCTCCCCGTCCACCTGAGGCACGGTGACGGAGATCATCTCGTCCCGGGAGGTGGGGATGTTCTTGCCCACGTAATCGGCCCGGATAGGCAGCTCCCGATGGCCCCGGTCGATGAGCACGGCCAGCTGGATGCTGGCGGGGCGGCCGAAGGCGAAGATCCCTTCCATGGCGGCCCGGGCGGTGCGGCCGGTGTAGATCACGTCGTCCACCAGGACGATGTCCCGGCCCGTGACGCTCACGGGGAAGTGGGATTCTCCGGCGTCGGGCAGGGCGCTGATCTCAGAAAGATCGTCCCGGTAAAGGGTGATGTCCATGTAGCCCACGGGGCTGGCTGCGCCTTCGAACTTCTCCATGTTGGCGGCGATGGCCTCGGCCAGGGGCAGCCCCCGGCGGCGGATGCCCACCAGCAGAATGTTTTCGACGCCCTTGTTGCGCTCGATGATCTCATGGGTGAGCCGGGCCAGGGACCGCTGCACCGCGGCCTCGTCCATGATCTGGGCCTTGAACTCCATGGGCATCCTTTCCGCGGCAACCGGGGCTATGAAAAAAGCCTGCCGGTTTCGTTTCCGGCAGGCTGAGCATGCATCTTCTGCGCCTTTTTTGCGCGCCTCGATTTGCTGACCTTACCGGCATCTCTGTACCGCTTAAAAATCATCGTGGGTATATTAGCATGGGTTTTCGTATTTGTAAAGGGGGTTTGCGAAATTTGCATCCATATATTTTGTGTTCGCTCTCCCCCGCTACCACAAATCCTACCGTTCAGTCGCCATACCCGTACACCCGCAGAAAATATCGGTAGAAGGGCATGAGGGCGGAGAAGCCGTCGGCGCAGAGGGACACGAAATCGTGGGAAAAGAGCTTTTCGTTGAAGGGCTCCCTGTGCATCATCCACAGATACTTTTTGTTGTACCAGGGCCCCAGCTCGTCGTCGGCGTGGCCCTTCTTGCGGCTGTACTCCGGGCCGTTGAGGGTGAAATAATCCTGTCGGTCGAACCAGCGTGCCAGCTGCCGGAAGGTCTTGGGGTCGTCGTCCATGCTCTTGCGAAAGCCCGCCATGCCCTTGGGGTCCCGCCAGTAGTCGCCGCCGATCTGCCAGGACAGGGCGTCGATGCCGAAGAACAGGGTCCCGCCCCCCTCCATGCTCCGGGAGGGTTTGATAGAGAACCACAGCTCCTCCTTGTAGGGACCCCGGCCGAAGAGGCGGCGGGCGTCCCGGTAGATGCGGGAGATGTGCAGCTCAAAGGGATCGTCGGGGAAGCGGCGGACCATCTCGGCCATGACCTCCTTCGCCAGCTCGTCCATGGGCTGCTTCAAGCTCCGCTCGTAGATCTCCCGATGGCGCTCGAACCAGGGCCTGTCGTTGTTCAGCGCCAGGTTCATCATGAACTCGCTGGTCTCCTGGGAAAAACCGGTAAACATATGGGTATGCCCTTTCTCTTGTATCGTCGTGCCATTGTAGCGTTTTTCGTTCGGCCCTGTCAAGGGCGTGACCTTGAAAAAAACTGGATGAAATCGGAAAGTTTTTCTTGCTTTTTTCACGGTATACCGTCATAATAATACATATTTTTACACAGGAGGAGAAACGCATGGCAGAGGCTTACAAGGGGTATGCGCCCCTTCAGGAACGCATTCGCAAGGAGGGCCGGGTCCTTCCCGGGAACATCATCAAGATCGACGGCTTTCTCAATCACCGGGTGGACATGCAGCTCATGCACGAGCTGAGCCATGAGTTCATCCGCCGGTTCGACACCTCCAAGGTGACGTTGGTCATGACCGTGGAAGCCAGCGGCATCGCCCTCGCCTCCGCCGTGGCCGCGGATCTGGGCGTTCCCCTGCTCTACGCCAAGAAGGCCAAGTCCGACAACATCGAAGGCGGCCTCTTCCAGAGCGAGATCATGTCCTATACCTATAAAAAGAAAGTGACCCTGCTGGTGTCCCGCCAGTGGCTCCATGAAACCGACAAGGTCCTGGTCATCGACGACTTCCTGGCCATGGGCGAAGCGCTCCGGGGCGTGACGGAGATCGTGAAGCAGTCCGGCGCGGAGCTCGTGGGCATCGGCGCGGCCGTGGAGAAGGGCTTCCAGCCCGGCGGTGAAAAGCTCCGCGCCGCGGGCTACCATGTGGAGTCCCTGGCCATCATCGAGAGCGCCGATCCCGAAAAGGGGATCGTGTTCCGGGGGGAATAATCAGAAGAATAGAAAAGGCTGCTGCGCCGGGCAACAGCCTTTTTTGTTGTGTTTTTTGGATCAGGACAGCTCGAACATGCCGGTATACAGCTGGTAATACCGCCCCTTCTGCTCCAGCAGGGCCTTGTGGTCGCCGCGCTCGATGATGACGCCGTGCTCCAGGACCATGATGGCGTTGGCGTTGCGGACGGTGGAAAGCCGGTGGGCGATGACGAAGACCGTCCGCCCCTTCATGAGCTCGTCCATGCCCCGCTCGATGTGGGCCTCGGTGCGGGTATCGATGGAGCTGGTGGCCTCGTCCAGGATCAGCACCGGCGGGTCCGCCACGGCGGCCCGGGCGATGGCGATGAGCTGCCGCTGGCCCTGGGAAAGGTTGGCGCCGTCGGCGGTGAGGACGGTGTTGTACCCCTCGGGCAGGTGGGAGATGAAGAAGTGGGCGTTGCTCCTTTTGGCGGCGGCGATGCAGTCCTCGTCCGTGGCGTCCAGCCGCCCGTAGCGGATGTTCTCCATGACCGTGCCGGTAAAGAGGTGGGTGTCCTGGAGCACCATGCCCAAGGACCGCCTGAGGTCGTCCTTCCGGATGTCCTTCACGTTGATGCCGTCGTAGGTGATGGCGCCGGTCTGCACGTCGTAGAACCGGTTGATGAGGTTGGTGATGGTGGTCTTGCCCGCGCCGGTGGAGCCCACGAAGGCGATCTTCTGGCCGGGCTTGGCGTAGAGGCTCAGGTCCTTCAAAACGTCCACCTTCCCGTCGTAGGAGAAGGTCACGTGGTCGAACCGCACGTCGCCCCGAAGGGGGATGCGCTCGGTCCCCCGGACCCAGGCCCACTGCTCCTTCCCCACCTTCTCCAGGGTGTACTTCCCTTCGTCCACCTCGGGCTCCGTGTCCATGAGGTCGAAGATCCGCTCCGCGCCGGCCAGGGCGTTGAGCACACTGGTGATCTGCTGGGAGATCATGTTGATGGGCCGGGCGATCTGCTTGCTGTACTGGAGGAACGCGGCCAGGGTGCCGATGTCCATGAGGCCCCGGATGATGAGGCTGGTGCCGGACATGGCGCTGACGGCGAAGAGGATGTAGCTGGTGTTGCCCATGATGGGCATGAGGATCATGCCGTAGGAGTTGGCCTTGGCGGCGGCGTCCCGCAGGTTCTTAGCGAGCTTTCCGAACTCCGTCTTGACCTTGCCCTCATGACAGAACACCTTCACCTCCCGCTGGCCCTCGAAATGCTCCTCCACGTACCCGCTGGCGGCGGCGATGGCGGCCTGCCGGGCCCGGAAGTATTTGGCGGAGAGCTTGGTGAGGCGGCCCACCAGGATGGTCATGACGAACAGGATGCCCAGCACCAGCAGCGTCAGCTTCCAGTTCATCAGGAACATGGCGACGAGCACGCCCAGTAGGGTCACGGTGCTGCTGATCATGTTGGGGAGGGCGTTAGAGAGCATCTCCCGCAGGGTGTCGGTGTCGTTGGTGAACCGGGACATGATCTCGCCGTGGGTGCGGCTGTCGAAGTATTTGAGGGGCAGCTTTTCCAGGTGCTCGAACATCTCGCACCGGATCTCGCAGAGGACCCGGGTGTTCATCTTCATGAGCAGATAGTTGACGCCGTAGTTGGCGGCCACGCCGGCCACGTACACCCCCGCCAGCAGGAAGATGTTCCGGAGGATGGGGCCGAAGTCCCGGCTGCCGGTCTTGAACATGTCCGCGGCGATGTTGAAGATGGGTTTCAAGAGGTAGGTGCCGACGACGCCGGAAAGGCTGTTGATCAGCAGCAGCACGGCCACCACGGCGAGCTTGCCTGCGTGGGGACGAAGGTAGCCGAACAGACGGGCGAAGGTCTTGCCCACGTTCTTTGGCTTAGCGAAACCTTTTGCCATGTTACGCCACCTCCTTCTGGGTCTGGGATTCGTAGACCTCCTGATAGATGGGGTTCCTGGCCAGGAGCTCCTCGTGGGTGCCTACGTCGTTGATCCGGCCCTCGTCCAGGACCACGATCCTGTCCGCGTCCATGACGGAGTTGAGTCGCTGGGCGATGATGATCTTGGTGGTGCTGGGGCAGACGTTCCGGAACGCCTCCCGGATGGCCTGGTCCGTGGCGGTGTCCACGGCGCTGGTGGAGTCGTCCATGATGAGGATCTTGGGATTCTTCAGCAGGGCCCGGGCGATGCACAGCCGCTGCTTCTGACCGCCGGACACGTTGACGCCGCCCTGCCCCAGGTCCGTATCGTATCCCTGGGGGAAGGATAGGATGAAGTCGTGGGCGCAGGCCGCCTTGCAGGCTTCCTCGATGGCCTCGTCCGTGGCGTCGGGATCGCCCCACCTCAAGTTCTCCCGGATGGTGCCGGAGAACAGCACGTTCTTCTGGAGCACCATGCCGATGGCGCCGCGCAGGGCGTCGGTGGAGTATTCCTTCACGTTCACGCCGCCCACCTTCACTTCCCCGGCGGTGGCCTCGTAGAGCCGAGGGATCAGCTGGACCAGGGAGGTCTTGCCGCTGCCCGAGCCGCCGATGACGCCGATGACCTCGCCGCTTTGGATATGCAGGTCGATGTCGGCGAGGGTGGGGTTCTCGTCGGTGCCCGTGTAGGAGAAGTCCACGTGATCAAAGTCGACGGAGCCGTCCTTCACCTCGACGGTGCTGGACCGGTTTTCGTCGATGTCCGGCACCTCGTCCAGCACCTCCACGAGGCGCTTGGCCGACGCGGAGGACATGATGAGCATCATGAAGTACATGCTGAGCATCATGAGGGAAATCAGGATGGAGCTGATGTAGGAGATGAAGCTGATGAGCTCGCCGGAGGACATCTGCCCCGTGGCCACGTGGCTGCTGCCGATGCCCACCACCGCCAGAATGCAGGCGTACATGGTCAGGGTCATGAGGGGGCCGTTGAGGATCAGGATCTTCTCCGCGCTGAACTGCGCGTCCCGCACGTCCCGGGCGCTCTTCTTGAATTTCTTCGTCTCATAGTCACCCCGGACGAAGGCCTTCACCACCCGGATGCCGATCAGATTCTCCTGGGTGGAGGCGTTCATGTCGTCGTACCGATGGAGCATGGCGATGAACCGGGGATGGGCCTTGGTACCGATAAGGACGAGGCACCCGGCCAGGATCGGCAGGGCGCACAGCAGCACCAGCGACAGCCGGCCGGAGATGCGAATGGCCATGAAGGTGGCCAGGATGAGCTGGGCCGGAGAGCGCATGGCCATGCGGATGGTCATCTGGAAGGACTGCTGCACGTTGGTGATGTCGTTGGTCATGCGGGTGATCAGCGACGGGGTGGTAAAGCGATCCGTGTTCTTGAAGGAGAAATCCTCCACCGCGCCGAAGACGGCGTTCTGCAGGTTCATGGCAAAGCCCGTGGAGGACCGGGCGCCGAAGATGACGCCCAGCATGCCGAGAACCATGGCGCCGACGGTGAGCAGAATCATGACGGCCCCCATGCGGTACACGTAGGCCGTGTCCCCCAGTTCGATGCCGTTGTCGATGAGCAGGGCCATGTATTTGGGGATCAGCACCTCGAAGACCACCTCGCCGATCATGCAAACGATGGTCAGGATGGCCGGATATCTGTACTTCCCCACGAAGCCCAGCAGGCGTTTGATGGTATACTTCATTTCTTCTCCTTCCGTTTATCCGCTTCCATAAGGGAGCCGAAGACCTGGTTGGGGCTGAGGTCGCGGCCGCCCAGGTTGTCCATCATCTGATCCAGCACCCGGGAGAAGACGGAAAGGTCCGCCTCCTCGATGCCTTCAAAGGTCCGTTCATTCACCCGATCCAGCATGGCCCGCTTGTCCCTCGTCAGCGACGCCCCAGCTTCGGTGACGAACAGCTGGTTCTTCCGCCGGTTCACCGGATCCACCCGCCGCTCCAGCAGGCCCTCCTGCTCGAGGCGCTTACAGCTTGCCGCCACGGAGGCCGCAGAGATATACAGGAAATCGGCGATCTCCCCCTGGGTGCAGCCGGGATGCTCCAGCACGTAGGCCATAAGGGGCACGGGGATCAGCTTCTGTCCCAATCGCTCCCGCTCCCGGTTCAGGGCCGTGCGTCGGAGGACGTGCACCAGGGCCATCTTCTTGGACAGCTCCTCAACTTGCATAATCGTTTCCTTTCTGCATAAAAGTAAATAGTTAACTGTTAAACAGTTAACTATTATAGTCCTAACTGATGGTTTGTCAATGGGTATTTTTCTCTATTCCTCCAAAAGGCTGTGCAAAATGCGTTTGCGGTCGGAGAGGAAAAGGCTGGTGATCTGGTAGCTGTCCGTGTCCTCGTAGGCGACGGGATGGACGGGGCCGTCGTCGAAGGAGAGGATGGCTGCGTCGGGGATCCCCAGCAGAATGGGCGAATGGGTGACGAGGAAAAACTGAGCCCCGGCCCGGGCGCAGACGTATATCTCCCGCAAAAGGGTCAGCTGCCGCTGAGGGGAGAGGGCCGCCTCGGGCTCGTCCAGCAGATAGACCCCGCCGGGCCGGAAGTTGTTCTGTGCCGTGGCGAGAAAGCTCTCCCCGTGGGATTTCTTATGGAGATTCTGAGGCACGCCCCCGGGGCCGCGGCTGTACTCGTCCTCCGCCGTGGCCACGTTATAGAAGCTCTCCGCCCGGAGAAAGTAGCCCCACCGGGCCTTCTTCGGCCCCTTGACCAGGCGCATATGCTGATTCAGCTCGGAGTGGGAATCGAAGGTGGAAAAGGAATAATTCCTGGTGCCGCCCTCGGGATTGAAGCCATAGCTCACGGCCATGGCCTCCAGGAGGGTGGATTTGCCGCTGCCGTTCTCCCCCACGAAGCAGGTGACAGGCTTTTCAAAATCCACCCGATCCACCCCGGCGACGGCCGGGATATTCCAAAGGTAGCTGTCCTTCCCTACCCCATCCCAGTCCATGCAGGCGGCGCGGATAAACAGATCGCTCATGGTTCCAGACGGCCCTTGATCTTCCAAAGCTTGTCCTCGGCGATGAGGACCTTGACCCGGGTGCCGGTTTCCTCGTGGGATTCCTCCAGGATGTTGCCGGCGGCGCGCAGGGCCTGCATGGCGTCGTACTTCTCATAGGGGATGAACAGCTCCATGAGCCGCTGGCCCCGATTGAGCTTGTCCTCGGCCTTGGCAAGAAGTTCGTCCAGGCCCTGGCCCGTGAGGGCGCTGATGTGGACGAAGTCGCCCCGATGGGCGGGCAGGGCCCCCTCCTTGTCCACCTTGTTGTAGACGTCGATGCGGGGGGTGTCCCCGGCGCCCAGGGAGGTGAGGACCTCGTTGACCACCTGCATCTGTACCTCGTAGTAAGGACAGCTGCTGTCGATGACGTGGAGGATGAGGTCGGCGTCCCGGACCTCCTCCAAGGTGGATCGAAAGGCTTCGATCAGGTCCGTGGGGAGCTTGTTGATGAAGCCTACGGTGTCGGAAAGGATGCAGGCCGTGCCCTGGGGTAGGATGATCTGCCGGACCACCGGGTCCAGGGTGGCGAAGAGCTTGTCCTCGGCCAGGACCGAGGCGTTGGTCAGGGCGTTGAGCAGCGTGCTCTTGCCCGCGTTGGTGTAGCCCACGAGAGCGATGAGGGGCACGCCGGTCTTTTTCCGGGCGGTGCGC
>Ga0310697_10002785_pt1 | contig 18166 bp, 10 predicted proteins | sample 172DNAGHGlowgp2_FD_203883 | JGI IMG/M metagenome (GOLD analysis project Ga0310697, IMG submission 203883) | Sheep rumen microbial communities from Palmerston North, Manawatu-Wanganui, New Zealand - 1728 DNA GHGlow gp2 (v2) (version 2) | ecosystem: Host-associated > Mammals > Digestive system >... | reverse complement strand
GTAGTGGATGTAGAAATGCTTGAAACACTTGTAGCCTCCGAGGTGGAACATCAGCTGCACGGTCATTATCTCGCTGTCGGACATGGTCGCCTTGCGGCGGCGACGCTGCTTGCCAGTGGCTGACAGAGGGTTTTTCTCAAGTTCGGAGTCGAAATTTTTGCTGAATTCGTCAACAGTACAAAAAATTTCAGTAATTTTGTCGTCGGTAATCATAAGTGTCATATCTTTATTATTATTTTGATTTTCAACTACAAAGATACGAATTTTCTTGTGATTACCATTCTTTTTTTTGATTAAGTTATCAACAAAGTTATCCTGAACTCACGCATTAACTCATTCATGAATTAACAAATTCAAAAAAAAATTACCATGAAAATAAAACTTGTTCCTTTTTTGCTGGTGATGGTGGTTTGCGGGACGGTGTATGCGCAAACGGGCCGGGCGGTCGGCAGGGATGCCTTTGACCGGGTGGAGCGGTTGCTATATGACCAGCGCTACGCTTCGGCCTATGCCGCGGCCGACAGTTTGCGAATAGTCGCGTTGCATGCCGCTGCTGCGGGCACGCCCGACGCAACGGTGAGCCGCCAGCTGATTACCTCCACCTGGTATATGGAGCGGGCGGCGATGCAGTATCAGGAGGATGTGGTGGACAGCAGCCTTGCGCGCTTCCGCGCCATTCTGCCATATCTCACGCCCGTGGACCGCACGCTGTGCCACATTTTCCTCGGCAACATCGACTCGGCGCTGGTGGATACGGTGGCCTTGCGCGAGGTGCCCAACACGCAGATTGCCGACTTCTGCTCCGCGCCGAAGAATGTGAGCTTCAACACCACGCCGACGATGTACGACCTGGTGATGCATCTGGCTATAGCCAATCTGCCTGCCCGTCGCAAGATCGAGCTGCAGCGGCAGCTGGTGGCGTGGTACAGCCACGGTGCAGCCACGGAGAATGTCAACCTTTTGCTGTTCAACGAGCTGCGGCTGCTTGACTACTACGGCAGAACGCCGAATGTGTCGAAGGCTACCTGCCGCCGTTTGACACAGGAGTGTCTGAACCGCTACCGCGAGACGGGCAACGAGCAGCTGGCCGAGTTGTACAGCCGAATGGCCGTTTTCTGCCAGAACGACCTCGACCTTCTGGGTGCGATAGTCTATTGCGACAGCTCCATTGCCCGCTGGCCCAAGAGCCGGGGCGGTGTGGATTGCGCCAACCGTAAAAGAACGATACAGCAGACGAGTATTGACTTGACAATAAGCGATGTTTCGCCCGCCGGACGCGACATACTGATGCGGGTGACGACTTGCAATGTGGAGCATCTCTATTACCGCGTGATAAGGTATCCCGAATGGCTCAAGGGATACTACAAAAGTGATTCGGAGAAAAGGATCCGGCTTTTGAGTGAGAAGGTAGTTAAATCGTGGGACCAGTCATTTGCCCTGCCGAAAGATTATAAATTCTATAAGCATTACGGCTATATCCCCGCCCTTGCCCCGGGACACTACATTCTGCTGGCATCCCCCTCCAAGGACTTTGCACGCGAGGGCTTTTGTATGAAGGCGTTCAATGTGTCGGCGGCGGCTTTTGTGCTGATGTCGTCGCCCGAGGACAGTGTCTATGGCTATGTGGTCGATTATGCGACGGGCGAGCCCATTGCACGGCAGAAGGTGCAGCTGCAGCGAAGCAAGAACTACTACGACGCGAAGTACAGCACAGTGGCCACCGCCACGACCGATGCGCAGGGCTTTTTCGCCTTGGGGGACAAGGAGGTAAAAAATAGGTATGATTATGAGTGGCGCTTGCTGACACAGTATAAGGGGTTGGATGTGGAGAGCCAATGTGAACTGGGTCCCAACCAGCTTGACACGTTGCGCGAGGTGGCCGAGCTGTTTCTTGACAGGCCGGTGTATCGGCCGGGCGACACAGTGCAGTTTATGCTGGTGAAAGGCCATGTGGAGCACAACCGCAGGGGATATGCTTTCATGGGCAACCGACTGCAGCTGCTGCTGTTCGACGTCAACGACAAGGCGATTGACACGCTTTACGGCACCACCGATGCGTATGGCAGCCTCAGCGGGAGTTTCGTCATTCCCGCCCATGCGCTGCCGGGGCAATTCGTCATTCGCGCTTACAACGCTAATTTCGACAACCGAGATGGGCGGGTTTGGAAGTCTTTCCCCGTCGAGGCCTACAAGCAGCCCAAGTTCACCGTCACCCTGAAAGGGGCTGACCGCAAAGACGCCGAGGGGCGCTCGATAGCCCCGTCGATGGGCGACAGCCTGGCGGTGGAGGGGTTGGCGGCTTCGTATACGCAGGTGCCTGTTTCGGGGGCCAAGGTGGTCTATTCCGTCACTCGCTCGTGGATACGCCCCTGGTGGCGCAGACATTATGGGGGTGATCAGTCGTACGGCGCAGTCACGCTGGTGTCCGATTCGCTGGTCACCGATGGCGAGGGCATGTTCCGCATTGCCTTTGTGGCCGAACCGGACAGAAATATAGAGTTGTCCACCAAACCCTGCTTTACCTATGAAGTGCGTGTCGATGTGACTGACATTAATGGCGAGACTCACAGCCAGACCCTCTCGCTCAATGCAGGATACCAGAATAGCTACATCTCCATCACGTTGCCAGAACAGCTGCGTGAGCTGGGCAGTGTGGAATACAAGTATTGTGACATCAACGGCACGCCTCTGAAGGGATTTGTCAACCTATATGTAGAGCGGTTGCATCAGCCCGAGAGCCTGTGGCTGGCACATACGCAGGTACATTCTGGCGTGCGCCATACCATAAGCCGTGAGGAGTTCAACAAAAGGTTCCCGCTGACTGCTTATAGCCACGAGGAAGAGAAGATGTGGAACTGGCCGGTGGAGAAGAAAGTGTTTGATACGCGTGTTAAGTGCGAGGGGTTGACATTGAACAAGGTGTCGCTGCCTGTGCTGGAGCCGGGAGTGTACCGATTGAGGATGGCCTTGGATACTCAAGGGAAGGAAACCGTGGCCGACACATTGGTGGTGGTTTATTCCCCGAAGGGGGGCCGCAAAGTTTTCACAATGGATATGCTGTGGTCGGACATCAGCACCAACGAGGCCAGCGTGGGGGATACCGTGGAGCTGCGATTCGGCACACGCCACAAGGATGTGTATGTGGCTTATGAGTTGATGGTAGGCAAAAAGACGGTGCAACGCCGACTGCTGCGTGTTGACAACGGAATGGAAACGCTGCGCATACCCGTGACCGAGGAACTGCTGGGCGGTTTTAATGTCAGCCTGTGCGCTGTGAAAGAGGGTCGCAATGAGAAGAAGGACTACCGTGTGGAGGTGCCTTTCGAGCACAAGAAACTGGATGTGCAGATAGTGACCTTCCGCGACAAGCTCACACCCGGCGAGCAGGAACGCTGGACCATCAAGGTGTCGCCCAAGCGGGAGGGTGTCCCCTTTGTCACCCCCGCTGCCCTGCTGCTGGGCATGTACGATGCAGCGTTGGACAGCTACGGCTATGGCGGTAATGGCTTTTCGTGGTTTCCGTGGATGGACAACTGGTCCGATTATCCTGTTGGATTTTCGGTGTACTTCAATTGGCGTTATCGCAGTGGCGACGACTTGCTTGTGCCTTTTGGACAGTATCAGGTTTATAGAGGCAAAAGTCCGAGTGGATGGGATTTCACTGCCCTCAACCACAGGGGCTGGCGGTGGAAGAGGCTCCTGGCGATGCCGGGCACCGAGGTGGAGGATATCGTGGCCTCGGTCGGAGGCGTTGGCTACAGCGACGGATCCGGCACTGCCCGCGGAGAGAGCGGCATGGTGACGATGCAGGGCGCAGTGCGCAAGCGCGCCGGGGTCAAGAATGCCGCAGTGGGGGAACCAGAGGTGGCGACGGATCTGGACGTTGTGGAGGATGACATGGTGATGGAGGAAGCAGCGGTGGCGTATGCCGTTGAGCCTTCGGCAAAAACAAGAGGTGCTGTGGAGGAGAAACCCTACGTGCGCACCAATCTCAGCACGCTGGCGTTTTTCGGGCCCACCCTTATAACCGACAAGGACGGCACGGTGAGCTACAGTTTCACCGCCCCCGACCTGCTGACACAGTGGAACGTGAAGGGGCTGGCGTGGACACAGGAACTCGCCACCGGCTCGCTGGAGCGGAAGCTCATCACCCGCAAGGAGTTGATGATACAGCCCAATATGCCCCGCTTCCTGCGCGAGGGCGACACTGCCACCCTGATGGCCAAGGTGATGAACCTGACGGACAGTGACCTCACTGTGACGGTGGATTTCTCTTTTGAAATTGAGAATGAAGAATTGAGAATTGAGAATTATCCGGGTGCGGCAGCCAATTCCCAATTCTCAATTCTCAATTCTCAATTAATAACAGTTCCCGCCCATGGCACAGTGCCGGTGCTGTTCCCAGTCTATGCACCCATGGGCGGCACAGTGGCTACCTACAAGTTCGTTGCCAAGGCGGCAAGGCATAGCGACGGCGAGCAAGGCCCCCTGCCACTGCTCACCAACCGGCAGGCCGTTACCCAATCAGTCTCTATGTATATGAATGGCAAGGGTACGAAGCAGTACGCTATGAGCCTCCCCGTCTCGCCGACGGCACAACCCGTAAGTTTCACGGTAGAATACACTGCCAATCCCATCTGGCTGGCCATCCAGTCGCTGCCCTACATGAGCCAGTGCAGCAATCCCTCAAACATCTACCTCTTCAACAGCTACTTTGTCAACACGCTGGGCAAGTCCATAGTTGAGCAGTTTCCCGAGCTGAAACATTGTGCCGACAGGGCCAATGAGGGGGACAGCCCCCTGTTGTGCAATGGCGATATCAAGCAGACCCTACTGGACGAGACCCCTTGGCTACAGGCGGGTACGACAGAGGTGGAGCGTATGAGGGATATCGCCCGCTACTACGACAGCGAGGAGTTGCAGCGGCAGTGCACCGATGCCTTCAACAAACTGCAACGCGAGCAGCACACCGACGGGGGCTGGCCCTGGATGCCCGGTGGAAGATGGAGCAGCCCGTACGTCACGCAATATATCCTGAAGGGCTACGGTATGCTGGCAAGGCAGCTTTCGCGCGGCAACACCAAGATGCAAACCCGCGCCCTTGCCTACGTCGACAAGGAGGCTTGCCGCAGTTATCAGGAGTGGAAACGCTATCTCGAAAAGCACCCCGGCAGCACCTGCAAGCCCATTATGCTGGACTACCTCTACACCCGCAGCTACTATGCCGGGCAGAACTTCAGTGCGGCAGCCCGCGAGGCTCACGACTACTTCTACTCCAATGCCAAGCAGCGCTATTCCGACTACACCTCGCTTTATGACCAGGCCTTGCTCGCCCTCGTCTTCCAGCGGGGTGGCGACACCCGTCTGGCCCGCGAAATGGTGACCCGCATCAAGCAGAAAGCCCTCTACAGCGACGAGATGGGCATGTATTGGCGCGACAACCGCGCGGGTTATTTCTACTACCAGCGTCCCGTCGAGACGCAGGCACTGCTCATTGAGACCTTCCACGAGGTGACCCCCTCCGACACTCTCTCCATAGCCCAGATGCAGCAATGGCTGCTCAAACAGAAACAGACCACCCGATGGAGTAGCGACATCGCCACCCTCCGCGCCATCTTCGCCCTCATGCCCACTGGCCATTCCGACCAGTCTTTTGGCAGGATTAGTCAGGGCGACAAGGTTGTGGTGTCGGCCAAACCCTTTTCCGATACGCTTGGCACCCCCGTCGAAGGCTCCGGCTATCTACGCCACACCTATAGTGCCGACACCCTCTCCCGCCTGACGGGACGGGGCAGCGTCTCAGCCACAATCATGCGGCCAAGCAAAGGCATATCCTGGGGTGCACTCTACTACCAGTATACCGAGCAGATGGACAAAATCCCGGCATCCGAGACAGGCATCACCCTGCGGCGCGAACTTTTCAAGGTAGAACCCGACGGGACACTGACCGGGCTGTCCTCAGCCAGTGGCGTGGCCGTGGGCGACCGTCTGCGCGTGCGGCTGAATGTACAGTGCGACCGCAATCTGGAGTATGTGGAGCTTAAAGAGTTCCGCGCTGCCTGTCTGGAACCAGTCAGCACCGCCTCCGGCTGGGTGTGGACAAGCGGCCTGAGCTACTATGTGGCAGTCAACAACAGCCACAACGCTGTTTATATCGACCGCCTGGAAAAAGGCAAATACACCATCGATGCCGACTACTACGTCACCAACCCCGGCACCTTCACCCTTCCTCCCGCTGTACTCCAATGCCTCTACGCCCCCGAGTTCCGCGCCACCAGCCCCGGCCAGCGACTGACAGTGAAATAGAAATGATAGAGGGAATAGATACGATAGATATGATAGAAAAATCTATCCCCTCTATACCCTCTATCCAATCTATCCCCTCTATCCAATCTAAAAAAAAACTAGAAATACCATGCAACAAGAAACCAACCACCACTACCTCCGCAAGCAAACCCGTTGGGAAAACCTCTGGTTCTACCAGAAAACGGTGACGCTCTATGATATGACGGTGGTCTTCTGCCGACGATTTCTGCCTGCCTTTGGCGACCGCACCGTTGACCAAATGGTGCAGGCCGCCCGCAGCGGCAAACAGAACATCGTCGAAGGCTCGGCCGACGGGGTTACCTCCACCGAACTGGAGGCGAAACTACTGAATGTGGCCCGTGCCAGTATCAAAGAGCTAAAAGAAGACTACCTCGACTATCTCCGCAGCCACAAACTCACCCTCTGGAACGATTCCCACCCCCGATACGCTCCCATGCAACACTTCTGCCAAAAACACAACAAGATTGAAGACTATGAACCCTTCTTCGACCGCTGGACCGATGAGGAGATAGCAAACGCTGCGGTGACACTCTGCTGCATGGTGGACACTATGATGCAGACATACCAAAAGAAGAAAGAAAAGGAATTCGTCACTGAAGGCGGTTTCAAAGAACGCATGACCGCCGCCCGCCTCGGCTACCGTTCAGACAAGAAAGAGGAACTCGAGGCCGCCTACCAAGAAATCAACACCCTCCGAGCCCGCCTCCACCAGTTAGAACATGAAAACGCTCTCCTCCGCCACCAACTAAACGAACAAAAAAGACAGCTCAAAGGATAACCCTATCAATTCTATTGTATCTATCAAATCTATCCCATCTACACTCCCCTAAACCCCAGCAATCGTCTCCCCCAAAGGGTTCTCCTTGTGCCGCCGCCAGTTCTCCAAAGCCGCAGCCTTGCTCGCGTTGGCATAGCAATACTCGCACTGGTGCGGGCAAGTGTCATACTGCCCAATATCCTTGCTCACCATACACCCGCAAGCCTTCCGTTGCCCCTTGTCCGGCATCCGCTTCCGCTGTATGGCCACCATGCCGTCGTCTAACAGGATTCCGCCGGTGGGTAACTCCACGTTGCCAAACATATCCCGCTGCACAGGTGCCTTCACCACTCCCAGATACTCCATCAGCGCCCTGTCGCGGTGCGCCAGGCGGATAATCAGGTCGTGGTCGATGCAACTGTTATGCTCCACCCCCGGCAGGTCAATCTTCTCCCCGCAGGTGGCCAGCCGGTATCCCCAGCACCTGTTCAACTCAACCAGCCGGGCAGCAAAATCCCTCATCCGCTCTTCGTCCCACTCGGTGTAGTTGATGCCCGACTCCTTCAAGTTATGCTTCACCTTGCGATACGTGGCAATATCGGCAAAACTGAACACCAGCTTCTCTGTATACCCCTTCAGCTGGTCGCCTATGCGGGCTATCTTCTCCATCAACTCGTCAGTGCCAATTCTATCGGTAAGCACCAGCGGGTCGAACCGCCACACCACATGCCCTACACCCAGCCGGTCCACAATCCGCCGGAACGTGTCTATGCGCTCCTGCACGGGTGGCACGTTCTGCTCCAGGCCATCGCCCTCATAATCGTTCAGCGTATACTGAATATAGCAAGCTATACCTCGCTTGTCCAGCTCGTCAAAATGCTCCAGTAGTGGCTTTGGGTTCTTCGACCAGAAGACGATAAACCTCGTATCCTGATACGACACATACCCCTTCCTATTGTTGAAAGGGTTAATCCAAGCCGAATACCCCCGTTGCAACCGATAGAAAAACCAGTCGGCATAAAAGGCCGGAATATCCGTCGCCCTGCTCGCCGACACAATCACCGGGTGCATCGTGGCATTTATACTATCATACACCTGCGCTTACCAAATCATTCCATACAGTCTTATGTTGAAACTTAATTGTCTCGTCATGCTTCATCAGCTCAACATACTTATCAATAAACTCTGCTGGGTCGTTAAGCAACCGTAAATAGTATTTAAGGGTGGTGTAAACTCCATTGACGATTACTTGACAACCATGTATTTGCCTAATTCTGATAATCTTTTCATCAATGTTCTTCCAATTAGCTGAGTCCATGTTGGCAGTGGTCAGCAAATAATATCTGTCGGTGTTGTATATCTTAAACTTTTCGTATGCATCGGACACTAATTGTGCTGTGATAGGAATCTCATGTTTAATCTCCACACCCTCAAAAGCAGTGCCATTTTCATTGTTTACATCTATATCTCCAATTCTTCCCGATTGCGAGTCTGCAGAATTGTGTGATTCAAGTGGGCAGAGTAGTTTGTCCTTATACCTTGCAACTTGCCCCATCATACACTGATATGCGGCATAAATAGCAAGTGTTGGCAATCGTGATGCTCCTGGCGATGTATAATGGTACGTGAAGTGTCTCTCAAGAAGTTTGATAATGGACGAAATAGAAAGGCTGTGTGGTTTAGCTAACTCAATATTAAGGCTATCACGTTGCCTGATAAGGAGCTTAAAGGCATATTTCAGTACTTCCTCAGCTGAAGTTCCTTTGCATTGTACTTTGTCAATGAGTTCAAGGAATGCTTTTTTTACTGTCTGAGGTGTGATTTTCCCAGGATAGTTTAATGTGTAAGGGTGTGGTTGTTCGAGCGAGCGTGTAAGCCAGCCTGATTCTGACATGGCAGGGAAACTTACCAACTTCATAAAAGGAGTGATAATATCTTTATCGATTGTTCTGCCCGCAAAACCATTTGGCTGTTGCGCTTGATGGTAGCGGATATCTTGCGCTGGATTAAAAATCTTATGTGTAAAGAGAGTAATCAGCACAGTCATCAGCCCCTTGTTGTCTTCGGAACGAGAAACCAATAGGTTAATCTGTTCTGCAGTTTCATCAGATAAAGATGTCGAATAATCTTGTCTTGCTACCTCGTCAAGAGCAATTTCATATACATTTTGTAAAATTTCTTTGTGTGTCATCGGTTTGAAAAAAATTGGTTTTTTATTTCGTCTGCAACTGCCTTGATCATAGGTATACAGACTGAATTTCCTAATTGTTTGTATTGGTCTCCGACTGGACTGACCTTTTTGTAAGTTTCAGGAAATCCCATAATGCGCCAGCATTCGTTCACGGTGAGTTTTCTAACACGGTGGTCTTCTGTCAACACAAAGAATCGCCCAGAAGATTCTTGTGATGGTAGTGTTGGGTGTATCCCGTAAACCGAATATATACGGTTGGGTTGTTTATGAACTCTCGATAAATGTTCAGTACCAGGACGTACACCAGCCTTTCGGATAGACTTGTTTCTGTATCCGGCAAAAATAAGGCCAGACCCAGGCTGCTCCTTTGGATTGTCGAGCAAAGTGTACTCTTCGGGTGTAAGATACTCGAAATCACCTTCTTTATCTAAGAAATCAACCAGATGAGTACGGGGCTGTTTTTTGACCTTCCCAAAATCAAACGCCCCCTCTCGAGAACCAACGATTATAATCCTTTCCCTGTTTTGTGGTACTCCATAATCTGAGCCATTTAGAACTTTCCATGTGACATTGTACCCTAACTCTTTCAGTTTAGCCAAGATGGTTTTCAGTGTGTTGCCCCCGTCATGATGCACCAGATGTTTCACGTTTTCAAGAAAGATGACACTTGGCATTTTTGCTGATACGATACTACAAATATCAAAGAAAAGAGTCCCACGGGTATCTTCAAACCCTTTTTGTTTGCCTGATATACTGAATGGTTGGCAAGGGAAACCTGCGCAAAGTACATCAAAGTTGTCGGGAATATAATTCTTAGTTGACTCTTTCGTAATATCACCAAAAGGCATCTCGCCGTAATTTGTAAGATATGTTTTTTGTGCTTGGCAGTTCCATTCAGAAGAATAGATACATTTTCCTCCGGACTCTTGCATTCCAAGTCGAATGCCCCCAACCCCTGCAAAGAGGTCGATAAAGGTGAATTTCGGTTCTTTTGGCGAGGGAAAGGGAATATCGAAGAACTCGGAGAAAAGGTAATATTGTGCAGGGTCCTCCGCAACAGATAGTGCTTTATCGTCACTCCACCCATCCACATCAATCTTCTGGAATGATTCTTTTCGTGCAAGAAAGTCTCTAATGGCATTTGCAATCTCGGCTTGTTCCTCCTTTGATAAATCCTCACGGTGATTGTGTAGATAATGACTCAACACCGCTGTTTGATTCTCGTATGAGGTTTCGCCATAGAATGCCATTCCATAGTTTTTCTCAATTTTCACCTCTTCAGGGAAATCAATAAGTGATACTATATTCTTTTTTATCATTATTATTTTGCAATCTAAATGGAATAACGTCCAACCTCCACAAAAATTGTCTGTCAAATAAATATCTCATATTAGTAGAATCAACACCGAAGTGCAACACTTTTGTGCAAAGATACGAATAAAATTTGACTTGGGGCGTTTTTTGTCTGTTTTTCCTGCTGGGGGGATGGTTTGTTGGGGTGGGGTGGGGCAGGGGATGGGCGGGTGCAGGTGGCCGGCATCGGCGAGGTGTGGAGGTGTTTGGAGGACGTGTCGGGAGGCGGACGCTTGGGCGACGGCAACTGTTGTGCCGTCCTATCGTCGGTCTTTCGCCGCTCGTTATTCGATAGTTTAAGGTCACTTGGTCTACAGTTTGTCTATGTTACATGCATGAAATGGCGGAAATGAGGCCACGAACGGTTGAGGATGGAGCGGTGTGAGGACGGGACAGGGGGGCGGTGTAATGGGGGGCGCGCGGCTCTGGTTGTGTGGGGGATGGGGCGCGTGGCCCGATTTTTTTTGTGCTTGTGGGGGGCGGTTTTCTTGTCAATTCGAAAAAAATGTGTATCTTTGTACGTTTTAAAGGTTTGCCCTTTTAAAGTAAAATTATTAATTATTAATAACATAAACCTATTATTATGCAACCAAAAGGCAATAAGTACGGCACTCACCGTGTCATCGAACCCAAGGGCGTTCTTCCGCAGCCCGCAAACAAGTTGGACAACAACATGGACGTTCTTTACGACAATGAGATTCTCATTGACGTGCAGACTCTGAATATTGACTCCGCCAGCTTTACCGACATCCACAACTATGCCAAGCAGCAGGCCGGCGATGGCGCCAGCCAGGAGAAGATTATGGAAGAGGTGAAGAAGGAGATGTTCCTCAACGTTGAGTTGCAGGGCAAGCACCGCAACCGCCGCACCGGTTCGGGCGGTATGCTCCTCGGCAAGGTTGAGAAGATTGGCGACGCGCTGAAGGGCAAGATTGACCTGAAGGAGGGCGACCGCATTGCCACCCTCGTTAGCCTCTCGCTCACTCCTCTCCGCATCGATGAGATTATCGAAATCCGTCCCGAAGTGGACCAGGTGGACATTAAGGGTAAGGCTATCCTGTTTGAGAGCGGTATCTATGCCAAGATTCCTACCGATATGCCTGAGAAGCTGGCTCTTTCGGCTCTCGACGTGGCCGGTGCTCCCGCCCAGACTGCCAAGCTCTGCCAGTATGGCCAGACTGTTGTGATCCTCGGCGCTGGTGGCAAGAGCGGTATGCTCTGCTGCTACGAGGCCAAAAAGCGCGTAGGCGTCACCGGCTGCGTGATTGGTATCGCCAACAGCCCCAAGAGCACCCAGCGCATCAAGGACCTCGGTTTCTGCGACATCGTGGAGAGTGCCGCCGGCATGACTCCCGTTCAGGTGTACGAGTTGGTTGAGAAACTGACCAACGGCAAGATGGCCGACGTGACCATCAACTGCGTCAACGTTCCCGACCAGGAGATGACCGCTGTGCTCTGCACCAAGGACGATGGTATTGTCTACTTCTTCAGCATGGCCACCAGCTTCACCAAGGCCAGCCTCGGTGCCGAGGGCATCGGTAGCGATGTGAACATGATTATGGGTAACGGCTACACCAAGGGCCACGCCGAGTTCACCCTGCAAGAGCTGCGCGAAAGCCCCAAGCTGCGCAAGATCTTCGAAGAGCTTTATGCATAATGCATTCCAATCTGCCGCATGGGAGACCATGCGGCAGGTTCCAAATTGAAAGTAACAAACAATATTTTATATGAAAGTGAACCGCAGAAAAGAACTCTTTCCCGCCGTCACCGACGAGCAGTGGAATGATTGGAAATGGCAGGTGAAGAACCGCATCGAGACATACGAGGAGCTGAGCAAGTACTTCTCATTCTCGGCCGATGAGGCAGAGGGTATCAAGAAGGCCTTGGCCAAGTTCCGCATGGCTATAACTCCTTACTATTTGAGTCTTATAGACCCCAACGACCCGTACGACCCCATCCGCCGCCAGTGCATACCGGCCGGTGCCGAGTGCAACATTGCGCCCGCCGACCTTAACGACCCTCTGCACGAGGACGAGGATTCGCCCGCTCCCGGTCTTACCCACCGCTATCCGGACCGCGTTCTGTTCCTCATCACCGACATGTGCTCCATGTATTGCCGCCACTGCACCCGCCGCCGTTTTGCCGGTCAGAAGGACGACGAGTCGCCTCAGGACCGCATTGAAAAGTGTCTTGAATATATTGAGAAGACCCCGCAGGTGCGCGACGTGCTGCTGAGCGGTGGCGATGCCTTGATGGTGAGCGACAAGAAGTTGGAATATATCATCCAGCGTCTGCGTGCCATTCCGCATGTGGAGATTGTGCGTATTGGCAGCCGTACCCCTGTGGTTTGCCCCCAGCGCATCACGCCCGAGTTGTGCGCCATGCTGAAGAAATACCACCCCATTTGGCTCAACACCCACTTTAACCACCCCAACGAGTTTACCCCCGAGGCCGAGCAGGCGCTTGCCCGTCTGGCTGATGCCGGTATACCCCTGGGCAACCAGACGGTGTTGCTGCGCGGAGTGAACGACTGTGTGCACGTGATGAAGAAACTGATGCACGAGCTGGTGCGCAACCGTGTGCGTCCATACTACATCTACCAGTGCGACTTGTCGATGGGTCTGGAGCATTTCCGCACTCCGGTCAGCAAGGGTATTGAGATTATCGAAAATCTGCGTGGACACACCAGCGGCTATGCCGTTCCCACATTTGTGGTGGACGCTCCCGGCGGCGGCGGCAAGACCCCGGTGATGCCGCAATACGTCATCTCGCAGAGCCCGGACAAGGTTATTCTCCGCAACTTTGAGGGTGTGATTACCACTTACACCGAGCCGCGCGAGTACCACGAGGAGTGCCACTGCGAGGCCTGCGAGGCTAAGCGCCGTGTGGACGAGGGCGTTGCCAGCCTGCTCGAGACAGACCGCATGGCTCTCGAACCCAGCCACCTGATGCGTCATGAGCGTAACAAAAAGCGCAACAACTAATATCCTGTGAAGAAGGTAAAAACCAAAAACGAACCAGTTGTTGCTGTTTGCTTTTGGTTTTTACCTTTTGTTTTTGCCACTATAGGTTGTATCCCCGCATGAGAAAGACTGTAGCGTTGTTTATGATGCTTGCTTGCTTTGCCGTAGGCAGGGCGCAGGTTGCGGGATTGTCTACCCTTTCTATCCTCGACATGCCCCAGTCGCCACGAGCCGGTGGTGTGGGTTTTGACTATCTGTCTCTCTATTCCGACGACCTGTTGGTGGCACTTGGTAACCCGTCTTTGGTCAGCGACAGGATTGACAACCACTTGGCGGTTGGCTTTGTGAACATGTTTGCCGGGTCGAATTTCGGCAGTGTGGCATACAGCCACAGCTTTAAGAATGCCGGTGCGTTCACCTTTGGGCTACAGTTTGGCAGTTATGGTAAGTTTGAAGGCTATGACCAGTACGACCAGCCTACGGGTTCGTTTACGGCGGCGGACTATGTGATGACCATTGGTTGGGGCAAGGCTGTGGACGACAATATCTCTATCGGCGCTAATTTCAAGCCCATACTTTCGCAGTATGAAAGCTACACGGCATTTGCCCTTGGATTCGACTTGGCCGCCACCTATTTTTCGACCGACCGCGCCTTTGCCCTCACGCTTATGGGGCGGAATATCGGGGCGCAGTTCCTTACATTTGACGGAAGCGGCGAGTCGTTGCCGTTTGAACTTTCGCTTGCCGGTTCCTACAAGTTGCAGAATGCCCCGTTTCGTTTTTTCTTCGCTCTCAACGAGCTGCAGACCTGGAATCTTGCCTACGATGACCCGCTTAACCCCTCTACCATTACCGATCCTTTCACCGGACAGGTCAGCGGTATGACCGACCTTGAGCGCGTGCTGGATAATATGGGTCGCCATCTTAATCTGGGAGTGGAATTGTGTATCAAGTCGTCGCTTTTCCTCCGGTTGGGTTATAGCTATCGGCAAATGGTTGAGATGAAGGCTGCCGACCGTTTCAACACTTCGGGCTTTTCATTTGGCATCGGCTTGACGGTTAAGGGGTTTGAGTTCTGCTATTCACGCAACAACTACCACTTGTCACAAGCCCCAAACTTTATCTCGGTCACCACCTGCCTGGACCGGTTTTTCCGATAGTTTTATAGCATACTTTCCACGAAGCGAATGCTCCCTGGTTTCTAAGAAACGTTAAAAAGAACCAAGGGGTATTGCGGTAAGTGAAAAAAGTTGTATTTTTGCATCGTAAAAGTTTGTGGCGGCACTTCGTTAAGACACCGATGTACCGACACATTGTATAAAACCTCAATGTTTATGCCACGTATTGTCATCAGCACTCAGACCAACCCCTACCTCAATATCGCTGTTGAGCAGTACCTGCTCTCGCAACCGTCGGATGGCGAGGTGACTATGTATCTTTGGCGCAACTGTCGCACGGTGGTGATAGGGCAGAACCAAAACCCTTATGCCGAGTGCGATGTGGAACGCCTTGAAGCCGATGGTGGTTATCTGATGCGGCGTCGCACCGGCGGCGGTGCCGTGTATCATGACTTGGGAAACCTTAATTTTTCCTTTGTCGTCCCGTATGAGCGATATGATTTGGAGCGCCAGTTTGGCGTTCTGCAACAGGCGGTGTCATCCTATGGACTTGCGACCGAGGTGAGTGGGAGGAATGACGTGCTGTGTTGTGGACGCAAGTTTTCGGGCAATGCCTTTGCCAAAGCCAAACACCAACGCTTGCATCATGGCACAGTGCTGATAAGAACCGATGTGGAGGAGCTGCAGCGTTATCTCAAACCCAAGCCTGCCAAGCTGCAGCGTCATGGAGTGGCGTCGGTCCAATCGCGAGTGGTGAATCTTAGTGAATTGGAGCCTGAGGTGACTGCCGAGGGTATGATTCCCCGTATGGTGTCGGCTTTCGAAAGAGTGTATGGTGCGCCTGCCGAGTACCTCGATTTTGACGCTTTAGCATCTTTGCCTGCCGTACAAGAGATTTGCACCTCCTTTGCCGACCCGGAATGGAAGTATGGCCGGTGGCGGCATTTCGTGGCACAACGCTCAGCACAGTTCGACTGGGGCAGTGTAGAGCTTTCGGCTGTAGTCGACGAGTCTTTGGGCAAAGTGGGAGAGGTGCTTATAGCATCGGACAGTCTCTTTCCCGATGCTATTGCGGCGGCGCAACACCTGTTGCTGGGAGCCTCTGTATTTGCCGCACCCACGGTGCGGTGTGATGACGGGCAGACACAGCGGATTGTGGAGGATATAGTGGCATTGCTGTACGGTTGCGAAAACGGTATATCCAGTATGTGGGCATATTGAAACAATTGATAGACTTATGATAAATCCAATCAGAATGAAAGCCATGATTAAATCACGTTTGGGGTTGGTAGCACTGTTGGCTGTGCTGTTTTTGCCCTTAGGCTCTGCGCGGACGCAAGAAACGTGGCGCGAGAGGCTGGCTCCCGTTTTGGCACTGAGGGACTCCCTCATAAAGGTTACCCCCTATCACGACGAGGAGAACCATCTTACAATCCAAGCACTTTCGCTCAATGTGGATGGCAAGTTTCTGCGCATGAATATGGCCATGGACAAAGGCTATCCAATCCATGATGCCGATTGGTATTTGGACTACCTGACCCATAGACATGGCTGGGACTTTGCCCCATTGGGCGAATTTGGGTTCGAACTGCGTTTGTTGGTTCAGACGGACAAGCAGGAGCGCAAGGGCAGCGGGGGCGGTTCGTATACCTATTCGCCCAACGACATACTGCAGTCTGTGCAACCCTCATGGCAGAAACAGGCGCGTGCCTTTATTGCAGCCTATGCGCGCCATGTGGCCCAAACGTTGCCCTACTCAACAGGCAACGGCGAGACAATGGTCGGATGCCGTTACGACGACAAATCGCCCTCCTTGACCACCACGTTCGAATATAGCGACAACCTATGGGCGGAAGTGCGACAGTATATCGAAGACAACTACGGGGCGGTGCGAAAAGAACGTGCCTTAGCACTGGTCGAGGACACCGCCACCAGCCTTGCATTCGCGGCCTACAAGGGCGGCGTCACCCTCGGGTACGTATTCCGTAGCCGTTCGTCACACGACTCAATCAGCATGGCCATACCGCCATGGATGTGGGAGACGGTATTCAACACCGCCGGGCAAAGCGCTGTCGACACGCTGGGCATGGTGCAACACATAGCCGACGAGGTGAACCGCCAGTGCCCCTCGGCCGTCGGCGGAGGGATGACCCTCACAAGCTGCAGGCTCGACACTGCGGCACGCGTCCTGGTCTACAACTACACTGTCGACGAGGCCACCCTGCGTGCCATCCAAGGCAACGAAGCGGTGCAGCAATCGCTGCGCGAGGCGGTGGAGCGCTCGTTCCGCTCCAATGCAGGCAGGGTGCTGGGCAAATATGCCAAGGCTGCCCATGTCCAAGTCGAGTATCGCTATGCCTCAGGTCCCTCGTCCCAACCGTTTGTAGTCACACTCACACCCCGCCGCATTGGGGAGATAACCGGGACGAGGTAGGGCCTCTCTTTTTACTGTTGCATTTTGATGCCAATTTACGGCCAAATGAAAAAAAAGTTGTATCTTTGCAAACCGAAAACAAACATGCGCGTATGATAGTTGGCGCAAGCAAACAAGGAAAATATTAAAGTCAAAACATAAAAACTATCACATAATGAAAAGTATAGCTATCCTTACCGGCGGTGGTCCCGCCCCTGGAATGAACACAGTGGTGGCCTCGGTGGCCAAGACTTTTTTGCGCGACGGCTACCGTGTTATCGGTCTTCATGGCGGCTACAGTGCCCTCTTCACCGACAAGCCCCGTATGCAGGATATGGATTTCCTTACCGCCGACGAGATATTCAACAAAGGCGGCAGTATTCTTAAAATGAGTCGTTTCAAACCTACTGACGAGGATTTTGAGAAACGGTTTAACCTGCCATTCTTCACCGATAATAATGTGAAACTTCTTGTAACTGTCGGTGGCGACGACACCGCCTCGACGGCTAACCGTATTGCCAAGTTCTTGGAGAGCAAGCATTATCCCATCGCCAATATCCATGTGCCCAAGACCATTGACAATGATTTGCCCCTGCCCAATGGGTCGCCCACCTTTGGCTACAACAGTGCCAAGGCTCAAGGCACGGTAATCTGCACTGCTGTGATGGAGGATGCCCGTACCTCCGAGAACTGGTTTGTGGTTTCCGCCATGGGTCGTTCCGCCGGACATCTGGCTCTTGGCATTGCTGGAGCATGCCACTACCCCATGGTGGTAATCCCCGAGTTCTTTAACAAAACCGAGATTACGATTGATAAGATTATCAACTTGGTGGTGTCGTGCATCGTCAAGCGTAAAATACTGGGCATCAACTATGGGTGCGCCATGATATCTGAGGGGGTGTTTCATAGCCTCTCCGACGAGGAGATAAAGAATTCAGGTATTCACTTCAGCTACGACGACCACGGCCATCCCGAACTGGGCAAGGTGTCCAAGGCCCACATCTTCAACGACCTGTTGGAACGCAAGGTGAAGCAGTTGGGTCT
>Ga0310697_10002783_pt1 | contig 18175 bp, 36 predicted proteins | sample 172DNAGHGlowgp2_FD_203883 | JGI IMG/M metagenome (GOLD analysis project Ga0310697, IMG submission 203883) | Sheep rumen microbial communities from Palmerston North, Manawatu-Wanganui, New Zealand - 1728 DNA GHGlow gp2 (v2) (version 2) | ecosystem: Host-associated > Mammals > Digestive system >... | reverse complement strand
TTTGCCACATCCACCTTGCCGGCCATCTCCACCATCTTCTTCACTCTCGCGATAATGGTCTCGTCCTTGAATTCGGCATAGTTGTGTACGCCCGTTAATGCTTTGTGTGATGCCATGTTATTCCACCTCCTTTTCGTCCAAATAGATAGTTACATGATTTTCGTCATAGTAGCCGTCTTGCCACGCCTCGAACTCGCCTTCCTTTTCGGTCGCCTCCTCCCAGGCCTCTTCGATGCCGTCCTTCCATGCCTGGACACGCTCATTCCAGCGCTCCATTGCCTCTTTGCGTTCAGCATATACTCGCACGTCAATGTCGTGCATTCCTTCCACCGCAGACTCCTCGGTCACGGTAAATACTTTCTGTCCTCTCATGGTTATACTCCTATGTTAATGTTGATTGCTTTCACTTCCATCCATTCGATGTTGTCAATGTTGTACCCTTTCTCTTCGGTCAGGTACCACTCGATGTGCTCGCCTTTCGGCACCTCGAAGATGTCAACGCATCCAGAGCTGTAGTCTAATACTGCGACTTTCATAATCAGTCAATGTCTATTCCGATAAACTTTTCGCGGTTGATAAGCATGTAGTAGTATCCGTTACCGCAGTTCAGATACTCCATGTTGAGGCCGGCGCAGATGTCGCCGTTTACATTGTTTACCCAGACGCTCATGTCGTAGCCACGCCAGCGCATCCTGGGGCTATGGAATTCGCGTCCCTCATTGAACGCCTCCCAGAACGCTTTCATCGTGTACGGGAACTCTTCCTCCAGGGCCTTCACCGTAATGCATTTCCCGTCGATGCTCGTTCCGGTTGTGAGCCCGTTCTGATATGGCCCCTTCTCTGGATCCGCAGTCAGACACTTCCCGATGAAGCTGTTCGCAAAGTCCGCTTTCTTGGCTTCCTTTATGAACTTAAGCGTCGGGTTCTTCTGCTCGGTCGGAGCAAACACCTGCATCACCCAGTTCCACTGCAGTTTATATCCTCGCGTCCGGCTACGAGGACTCAAGACCATCACCGAACTCCGTCCGTTGCAGATGGTTGCGTTCCTCGTCCCATAGAATGGGTCGTGAATCAACGCCAGCAGTTTGCCGTAAGTGTTCTCCAGCAGGTACGCCTGCGCCTGCTCAATCGTCATTGTCTGTGCCATAATCATTCCTCCCAGATAATTCCTTCGTCGCCCTCGATCAGGTCATCAATGTCCCAATCTTCGGTGTTAACCTCGTTGTCCCAGCTCCAGTCGTCGATCGCACCGTAAATCTCGTCGAACAAAATCCCGTCGGCCATCCGCAAAGGGCAGCGCATCCGGTCCATCCGCTTAAGCGCCAACTGCAGGCGCTCCTCGAAGTCCTCAATGTTGTTCCGCACATAGGCGGCGATTTCTTTCGTTCTCATGATTACTTGTAAATCGTGAAGTCGCTACTCGGTCTGACTGTCTTTGTGTACCGGCACGAAGACCAACTCGGAATCCGGTATCCCCAATTCACGTGCTTGTAGCTCGAGTCTCCCTCAAACCCGCGCAGCATCCGATTCGCCTCGTCCCAATTCGGGCACTCGGCCACCTGCTTGTGAATCTTACCTTCGGCGTGCCCCCATCCGCTCAGGAACTTATCGGTCGCCCATACATAAATCGTCTTTTCCATAACTATTTCATATATTTGTTGAACTCTTCCTTGTCAAACTTGTCCAAGACTTGTACTTGAACGACCCACGCAATACACCCGTAGTTATCGGTGCTCTTGTGGGTCCCGTTGTAGTAGTCCCTTGCCCGTTCAGCATCCTCTATGGTTGAGTAAGTCGGGCCGGCATAAGTTACAGACTCGTCGTCTCTGCATCCGTGGTAATAGACCGACTCCTCGATCATAACTCTATAAACTCTCATTTCGTTTCTCCTTTTACTCGGTTATACAATTCCTCCGGGACGAAACCAATTGTCACCTCGTTATCCCAGGCCAAAATGAGGTCATCCTCAAACTCGTCGGTCATCCATTTTTGGAGCTCAGGCCATTCAACTCTTACATACTCCATAATTGTATCGTTATTATTATGTTTTCTTCGGTTTGATTCGGCCATTTACCATATAGGCACGACCGGCAATAAGCAACGCTGCCCGGCTCGTCTTGATAAACAATCTGGTCGTAACCATCCTTCAGAGCTGTTTTCTTCGCGTTCGCTATAGCATAATGTCCTTTATACTGTTTGTACAGCGGACCAGCCTTCTCTATTACTCTCCATTCCATAGCTCACTATTCATCGTTAATGTTTCCAATTCTTTCGACTTCCTCATCGAAATTACCTCCGCCCGTGTACACCACGTTGCCGGAGTGAACATAGAACCGCTCTCCCATCTTTCCCGGGATCGCGCTGCCCTTCACATAGAATCCGCTGACCTGCCCAGGATACCTGAACTTGTCGCCCTGCTTTAATGCTCCGAGTTTCATAGCTATCTCATTTTGTTAGTCCATGTAATCCGCCCAGACCTTCTGACCGTCCCACTTGCTGAGGTACCGGTGGTCGTATCGTCCGCCGGTCTTCCAATGGCCTTCCCAGTTCGTGCAAGGCTTCGCGTAAACCTCCTTGTACTCGTCAAACCTCGGACGGTGAGGAAAAACCGGTTCCTCATATCCTTGCTGGCCCGTGCAGGTCTTCTCCAACTCGTACATCTTCACTCCCTTCGCGGTCACTTTCACAACCATGTAAAAACAAGGGATAACCATGCTGTATCCCCATGTACCGGCGAGAATGTCGCCAACCTTGACCTTGTCTTTCATTTCACTTTTCGTTTATTAGTTGCCGGAGCCGTCCGAGTCGCCCCGCTCACTCATAGGACTCGCGCACCTTAACGCACCCGAATGCCTCAATCAAGTCAGGCAGCGCATCCGCTACCTCTTCAGCAGTCAAGGACTCGCCGATGGCTTCGTACCACTCGCCGTCCTGCTCGTACATCACCTGGAACCTCATTGCTCGTCCCCCTTGTCCATCGTCAACGCGCTCCAGAACATCCAGCCCCAGAGCGCAAGTCCAATCCACAACATCACTCGCCCTCCTTCATGTCATGCTCGGCCAGTTCCTTCGCGGAAATCGCTTCGCTCGCCTCGTCCTCGCTCAACTCCACCTCGAAACCGTTCCGGGCCATACGGATCACCTCGACAGCGGTCACCGTGCTGCTCACCGCCGTCACCATTAGCGCAGCCAAAGCCGCTACCTGCATCTTCCTCGCCTTGTTCATCGCTTACTCCTCCCACTTGATTAGGTCAGTCTTTACGAGAATCTGCCACTCGTCTCCAGAGTCGTTGAGCTGTTCGAAAGTACCGTCAGATGCGGCCTCAATTAAGGTTAGGTCGCAAGCCCCTTTCTTCGCTCGGAAAATCGTGTAATTCTTGCTCACCTGAGAAATACGGACGTTCTCGCCCATCTCCAAAATGTAGTCTGTGTTGATGTTCGCTTTCATCGCTCAATTTGTTCGGTCGCCCACTCACGCAGGCCCCCCGTCCCCGGCTCTAAAGAATATCGTAAATCATTGAATTGCCGATAACGGCATAATTCGCCCCCTGCAAATCCTTCTCCTCGAACATCATGTACCAGTCGTTGCTCATGCCGGTACGGTTCAGCTCAATCGTAATCTCCGGACAATTCAGAAAAATCCGGTACAGTTCTGCCCTGTAAATCTTCGGCGTGTTGCTCATTTCGTTCGGCCCTCCTTCGGCCGTTCATGTTAGTGACTTTGGACACTCAGCCCGCCCTGGGCTGGTAACATTAAAGCGGAAAGTATCGTTTCATCCCGATACTCCCCGCTCCCATCTGTTTTCGCTATTTTTACCCATCGTTCGGACTTACTGCCATCTTCGCGTCGCTCACCGCTCCGGCATACCTACACAATGTCGTTGGCACTATTTGGGATTTTCTCCTCCCGTTCGTGCGCCCTCCCCCGAGTACTTTGCAAGTCCTTTTTTCCTCCCGTTCGTTCGTGGTTCAGTCAGTCAAGCGCGGGCCGTTGCCGTTGCCATCGTTCCGTCGCCAGTCACTGCTGGGTATACTTATCCCCTTGCGTTTCCTGAGTCGGGCTGTCCGTTTTACCTATAACCCCATCAACGGACTAACAGGGCGGCTCTTATTTGCGCGTGGTTCGTTTTGTTCGTTCGGGCCGTTCGGGCCGTTCCGTCGAAATACAAACAAGTTGCAAAAAGTCCGATTTTGCACCCGTGCAAAGTTTCACCCGTGCACGGGTATTTGTTCGCTTATTCGTTTACATTGACGATATTTACAAGTTTTTCAACCCGTCCGGTTTTGTAGTCAATAAAATTGCATACGGCCGTTTTTACAACGTTGTAGGCGGTTGCCGTCCCTTTTAGGTTCTTAACCTTGTACCCGTCTTTCGTTTTGGTGCAAAGTTCACCCGTTGCGGTTTGATAAGGGTAACAATTGGAAACAACTGAAACCGCGGTCTTGTATGTACCTTTGCAAGCGTTTGCTGCGTTGCGGGAACTTGCACCCGTTGCGGTCAGTTGCTTGTAAGCACTTTCAAGCGATAGCGCAAAATCCGCTAAAGTTGTGCGGACGCTCTTTTTTTCCGCGGAACGGCTTGCAATGATTTCCTTTTTTGTGAGGTTCTCAATCCCGTTGTAAATAGTGTTCTTCATGACTTTTGTGTTTTTAAAGGTTTTTAAAATATGTTTGCTTTATCTTTCGTCCTTGTTTCTGTTGCAAAGTTACGGCAATTTTAGGCAATTTACGCCTAAATCGCGCAAAATTACACCACAAAACGCGCAAAGTTTATAACGCACTGACTATCAAGCATTTAGCATATATACGCGCGTGCGTACCTTATAAAAGCAAAAAAATCCAGTTCCGTATAAGTGTATTTTCTACACTTCTAAATGATCCCCAGCCGGGTTTGTTACACAAAAAATATTATGTTAAGTTGGGCGCGCGAGGTGTACTAGCTTGCTAATACACTAATACACCATTTTATAAGTGTATTTTTGACACTTGCAAAGAGTAATCGACCGTTTTTTGTTTGTAAGCAATTAAAATTCAGAAGGGTAGCCGGAGGTCCGGACGCGACCCGAGGACCGAGACCAGGGTGCGATTCTGAAATTTTTTTTATTTTTTTTCTGAGGCGTCGCCTGTAGCACGATTTTTGTAGGTCCGGTGCGCTCTTGATTTATGTAGCCAGATGTAGCGCAAAAACGAAATACTTACCATCTTTCACGGAAACTACATAGTGTATCTAATTCATTTATAATATGTTGTAATGTTATGTAGTTGTATGTAGTTAGGTATTAATTAAATAATGTATTAAAGTAAGTAGGGGTGTAGAAGAGTGGGCTATATGAGGGACTTCCTGGAAAATCGACTACATTTTCTACATAAAACTACATAAAATGGGTCTACCGGCTTGATTTTCAGCGGGATGTAGTTATGTAGTTGCTTATGTAGTTTCTACATGAAAACTACATTTTCACCTCGGGAAGAGCCTTTTTGGCGGATTTTTTTGGATTTTAAGCGGAAAGTGTCTATTTTTGCCGACAAACTTGAATGGATAAAAAATGAGCAAGCAAGTAATTGTCCGCGTAGATGGCGGAGGTGTTTATCAGAACCTGGACGAGGCCGCGCTCGATCTCGGTGGTACGGCAAGCAATGTGTCCAGGGCGATCAGTGAATCAGGGAAGTATCACGGGGTGCAGCTGAGGTGGGTGTCCAGGGTCTATGCCGTCAAGGAGAAGGCGTCCGGGAGATGGCGTGTGTGCGTCTTGAACGGAAGGAATTCTCGCTATGTACCGGTGAGCCAGGTGGAGCCGGCGATCAGGAAGGAGAATGTTGAACAAGTGAAGGACCTGACAGCGGTATGGTATTTGTAAGAGGGTGGTGATTTGTATGAGTAGTGGAATTTTCAGTGGCCGGCGCGAGGTGCGCATGAAGAAGCTCTGGGGGCGTTATGCCATCGGGGATGACGGGAATGTGTACAGCGACGGGATGCCGTTGTCGGCTATCGGTGGTGTCGGTGTGAACCTGGGCGGGAAGCGCGTGAAGATTTGTTATTTGGTGGCCCGGGCGTTCGTGCCGAATGCGGAGTGCCGGCAGTATGTGCGGCACAAGAACGGAGATGTGACGGATAACCGGGCGGAGAACCTGGAGTGGAGTGACGAGAAGGAGGAGAAGCGCAGGGGTCGGAAGGCGTGTGTGTGCTGGTGTAGGGCCTGGAACCTGGACGGCGAGGTGGTAGGTACCTGGCGTACGGTGAGCGAAGCCGCCGAGGCGTGCGGTGTGAAGGCGGACGCGGTGAGGCGGGCGGTAAACGGTAGGCAGAAGATTGTAGGTGGACTTCTTTTTAGAAAGATATGAGAAAGGTTGTGTTATTGGTTGCCTGCATGTTGTGCATGGCTTCCTGCGCCGTGAAGGAGAGTAGCGACGCGAAAATGGTTAAAGTGATGATCAAGGTTGGCGGCGTCCATAGTGGAACGATGGGGACAAGGGCGACAGCATCTGATGTAGAGTCGGCGATTCATGAAGGTGCTCCGGACTTGACTGGCCTCCCGCTGGTGATTGCTGTTGGAAACAGCGTGAAGCAGTACGCGAAGGTCGGCGATGTGGTTACTTTGCTTGAGGGCGAATACCGGTTTTATTGTCAGTCAGAAGACGAGGAGGTGATGAAGCTTGGTGGCTACGGAGTATATGAGAGTCCGAGTTTCGTGTTCGACGCCCAGGTTGATGTCGCAGAGGGAATGACGGAGGTGATTATTCCAGCGTCTTACACCTGCTGGGCTCTGGCTTTGGATTATAGCGAGCTCGAGTCGGTGGTGCTTGACGGTAACGAGGAAGATGTGTCTAGCAAGGAAGGTATTGGCCTGCTTTATGTAAGCACAGAGGACAGGGGTAGCGCCTGGGATCTCCGCGTTATTCCGAGAAATTTAAGCAAGTACAAGGCTGTGGATTACAGGATAAGCGGCAATGAGGCCGGCAAGTGGTATTACTATGGTCCGAAAGGCCGAGTTGATGTCGGAGGGATGCTTCAGATCGGTCTTCCTGATTGGGAATACGGCGGAGGGTTTTGATGGGCAAGAGTGTTTGGAAGGACTGGATGGACGCGGTGTTGCTCGAGAGGTACGCGAACGAGGAGAACGCTGTGTTGGTGAAGGAGCTCGGTGTCGGTCTGAGGACACTGGAGAGGCATGCCGCGAAGCTTGGAGTGAGGAAGAGTCCTGAGTTCATGGAGCGAAGGCAGCGTCTCGCGAGCCGTGGTGCGGTGAGGTGGGTCGAATACATGAAGGTAACCGGCCAGAAGATCCGGAAGAGCCATGGCGGTCGTCGGTTCGAGAAGGGTCACCGGTTTGACGAGGAGACGGAGGCGAGAAGGGTGAAGGCGATCCGGGACAGGGCCTGGGATGAGCGCGTGAGGCTGATCCGTGGCTGGACCAGGAAGACTGGATGGAAGATGGTTGACTATGGTGTTTGCGGAGAAAAGAAAAAATAGTATCTTTGTCGCATGCAAGATTTGAGAAAGTTGAGCCGGAAGGAACTTGAGCGTGAGTTCGAGGCCCGCAAGGCTGCGTTGATTGAGGTCCGAGACGAGATTGACCGCCGCGATAGGAAGCCTGTCGCCAGTGTGGATTTCTGCGATTATGTTGGAGACGGAATAGAGAATGAAAAGTATTAGAGTAAAGAAGTTGGTCCCCGAGGCTGTCCTGCCGAAGAAGGCCCACGCGAGTGATGCCGGGTTTGACCTGGTTGCCGTCAGTGTTGAAGAAGACCGCAAGAGGGAGATCGTGACATACCACACCGGTATCGCCATGGAAATCCCGGATGGATATGTCGGGCTTGTCTTCCCCCGGAGCAGCGTTTACAAGCACCAGTTGGTCCTGTCTAACTGCGTCGGCGTGATCGACAGCGGCTATCGCGGTGAGATTCTGTTCAAGTACCGCGTTATGCAGCCCCATATCAGCAGATATTGCAGCGGAGACCGTATCGGCCAGATTGTGATTGTCCAGTTGCCGGAGTTTGAGATGGTTGAGGCGGAGGATTTGAGCGATAGCGATCGCGGCGAAGGCGGTTATGGAAGCACGGGTCGTTAATGGCACGGGATTTGCAAGCGAGTTCGAATGTTTTAAGGTTAAGTTTTAGTCATATGAGTAAGTTCAAGTGTGGCCAGCATGTCTGGCTTTTCAACAGCCTCTCGATGCGTATCGAGGAGGATGATGTGTACGGCGCGTTGTATGTGCCCGTTCCGGTCGAGGGTGTCCAGCAGGACTCCGGCAAGAGCATTGCCGAGAAGCTGGAGGCCGGCCAGATGAAGGTGCAGGAGCAGTATCAGCTGTGCGGTCATCAGGGGATCATCGACGCGGAGGTGCTGTTCGCTAGCCGCGAGGAGTGCGTCGCCTGGTATCGCGAGTGGTTCGCGCGTGGCGAGTAGCCGTGGAATTAGCGGTTAGTTTACGATGGAAACACCGGCGAGTAGAGGTAGGGGAGGGTCCGCGGAGCCTCAAAGTAAGTCCGGAGTCGGAGGTTCGAGTCCTCCACCGCTAACGACATTATCCAAAACCGCAAATGCCCGGTTAAGGAGCCGGGCGGAGTGAAAAACTCCTGTAGAATGGATAGTTGTTTTTACGTAACCAATGACCCTGGTTCGGCGGGAGTTGCGCCAGGGTCCAAGAAACCCGCAGTGATGCGCATAGGACTTCGGTCATATTAGTTTAGTGTTTATTAGTTTGCAAGGGCGGATTCGGAGGGATCCGGGTCCGTCCGCCATGAGCGCTCAGGGGTACGGCGCGAACAAGGAAATACAGACTGGTCAGACAGGGGGTACCCACCTTTCTTCGGAGAGGCCCTGTTTGTCCAGTCTTTTGTACTGAAAAAACCGCAAGTTTTGTGAAGTATGGTGATATCATAGACTATCTATGCTCGACGGCTGGGCCATCGCTCCAAGACGCCGGCTTGAGCGACGATAGGGTTAACAAGCGGACGGAGGCTCTCATGGCGATGGACTTCCGTAGGTACATTTGCGGCATCGACGGGGATGAGGGTAACGATTTCTTCAAGGTTGACGAGGACGGGATGCTGTATGTGTACAACGGTAGGTATTTTGAACTAATGCTGGAGGAAACCTTGCTTGAGCTGATCATCGTCGTAATGGAGAAGTGCAATGTCGGCATCGTATATCGGACCGGCTCGGCGAAGATCATCAAGGATTTCGTGATGAACCGTCTGAAGGGCGATGAGAGGTGCAAATTTGAGCCGGATAGGCGGTATATTTGCTTCACGAACGGTGTTTTGGACCTGAAGACGATGCGTTTGATGCCGTTTTCGGTGAAGTATAAGACGGATATCGTCCTGGATTTCGACTATGTGGCCGGCGCCAAATCGGCATTGTGGGACAAGGTTTTGGGCCAGACGGTTCCTGACGAGAGCATGAGGGAGACATTCCACCAGTTCTGCGGGTGTTTCCTGGCGGACCGTAAGGAATACAAGATCGAGTACATCTGCTTCGTGGTCGGCGAAGGCCAGAACGGGAAGAGTATAATCTGCAAGGCCGTGATCAACATGCTGGGCCACGATGTAGCGAGCTCATATTCTCCGGAGCAGTTGTTCAAGAGTTCCCAGATGGAGTACCATCTTGCTGATGTCAACGGAAAGGTCGTGAATTACTGCGACGAGGTGTCGAACAAGGACTTTTCCGGCGGTGATTTCAAGCAATTCGTATCCGGCGGCGCCTTTACGGGCCGTCATCCATACTCAAAGAGACCGACGAAGGTGGACAAGATTCCTCTGATGTTGTGTTGCGCGAACAAGATTCCGCCGACAACAGACGACACAGAGGGGTATTTCCGCCGTTTTTTGATTATATTGGCTCCGAATCACATTGATGACCGCGACAAGGACCCGATGCTCGAGATGAAGTTGAAGGCCCCGGAGGTGAAGTCGGCGATTTTCAGTTGGATGCTGGAAGGGTACAAGACTTTCATAGCGAACGAGGGGAAGATTGACATTGCTTCCGCCGTGAAGGAGGTTGTCGAGGAGATGAAGGAGAATTCGAACTCGTTGCGCCGATGGATCTCGACCATGGGCTATGTGGCCGCTGAGGATCCGGAGAGTTGGAGCGCTCCCGGGTGGAAGTCGCTCAAGGAATGGGTCCAGGAGTATATAAACTACTGCAAGGATTGGGGTGAAACGCCTCGCTCTCGCTCGGCGGTCACCGAGATGTTCAAGAAAATGGGCGTGTTGAGCAAGAGAAGGACCGACGGCGTGTGGTACTACATGGAGCAGCGGGCCGTGGAGGTGGAGAAAGAGGAGAAGGAAAAGATCCCGGTGAAGACCTCGCTGGAGGATCTGCCGGAGGATGATATGGAAAATTTGCCGTTCTGATATGGGAAAGGAAGACAAATACCGTGGGATGTATGATCCGGTGGCGACGATGCAGAATGTGCCGGCGCTGCTCGGGATGGAACTGGTCAAGCATGGCCAGGGACTGCAGGGCGGGTACTACTTGAATGGAGACCGCCATGCCTATAGAAGGGATAAGTTGAAGGTTTTCATCAGCCGTGGCTGCATCTGGGTAAGCGAGGAAGGGGGGCGCTGCGTCTCGCTTCCGCAATGGCTTATTGAGTTCGGAGGCGCAAGCGATTTCAAGGATGCGCTGAGGATTATCAACGGGAAGCCCCAGGCAATCGAGTGGAACCGAGAGTCCCGAGAGAAGGTTGCTCCGAAGGTGCAGTATGTGTCACCTGATGTGCTGGAAGGAGCGAAGCAGTATCCTTTAGAGATCTGCCCGTTGTTCCGGTGGATGGCGCGTCTTTTGGGGGAGGATAAGGTCCGGAAGGTTTGGAATGCATACAATGTCACCGCGACAAGCAAAGGAGGCGCATGCTTCTGGTATCTGAATCCGTCTGGGCAGATATGCCACGATAAAATCGTATTTTATGGAGAAGACGGCCACCGGATAAAGACCCTGCCAATGGGAAGGAAATATAGGATTGGCGACGGCTATACGGAAAACCCAATGTTTGGGAGCCATTTCAAGAACAAGCCGAAGGGAATACTGGAGTCCGAAAAGAGTGCGTTGATGGCCTCTTGCTACTACGGCGGCGTATGGCTTGCAACTGGTGGGAAGGGAAATTTGAGGGACCCTGGCGGAATTCCCCTTTACGCAGATAGGGATGCAGAGGAAATATGGTCCGCGAAGGGTGACTGCGTTGACTGGTACAGTGACTGGCCGGAATGTGGAGAACACAGCGATTTGGGTGATAAAATTGAATGGCTATGTGCATCTGGCCGGTGAAAGCCTCTGAGAGGCAATGCAGGTATTGTAATTATGTCGGGTGCGAGCGTCACCCAGACCGGTTAAGGGACAAGAGAGCGAACAGGTATGTGAAGTTGATGTCTGATATAGTTGGAGCGAACATATTGCTCAAGTCCAGGAAACAAATCCTTGTATGGGCTCGTAACATGGTCGCATATCAGCTTCGGCTTGACGGCTATTCTCTTCCAGCGATAGGGAGGCTGCTTGACTTGGACCATTCAACGGTGGTGCATTGCGAGCAACAGGTTAGAAGGATGCTCTTGGCACCGTCCATGTATGAGGACGAGGCGGAGGTTTGGGAAGAATTCCAGAAACAATTAAATCAATAGCGTTATGAAAAAGATTTGGACAAAGATTGTCAAATGGTGGTACTTCCACATTGCAAACCCCGTTGTGCGCAAAGGCGAGGCCGGCGGATTTCGTTGGACCTTTCGCAGATTCTGGCTTGACATTACAACAGTCAGCGGGAACTTTAAGGTTCGTTTCATTGCCGACGAAAACCCGTACGGATACCTCGCAGCCGGCAAAGATGACACGAACATCCAAGGATTCGCACTGACGATGTACGAGATCGGGAAGCTGCTTACTACGGACCAGGGTTTTGTGGACGATGTTCAGAAGGCAATCGTGAAGTACCGGAAGCGGCTCGAGAAGCAGGCCGCTGGTGAGGTAGTAGAGGATGAGACCCAGGAGAAGATTGCGCTGGAGACGGAGAAGGCGATCCAGGAGCATGTAGAGCTGCCGAAGAAGGAGCGCCGGAAGGTCGAGCGCGACATAAATGGACGTTTCGAGAAGGCCGTGAAGGAGGCGGAAAAGAATGAGCGCCCTATGTGAAAGGCTTAAGAGGCTTGGTCCGGTAGTCCGGTATTACCAGAAAAAGTATCCGAGCAATAGCACTTGTTATCGCTGCGGCCTTCCGTGGTCTGTATTGGAAATCCACAACATTGCTGTTATTAAATGTACAGAAGAACATTGTGGAAAAGGTTTTTTTACTTGCTGTGAGTATTGCTGGCAGAGGATGACAGACCTTGAAAAGATTGATTCCGTAATTGATCTATTTTACAAGTGGGAGCATAGCTATGGCTCTCCGTACACGGAGGAGGAAATGCTTGACGCATTGGAACGGGATTTGCAAGAGAAACATGCATGACCTACGAGCAGAAAATAGACCGCGCGATTAAGCTACTTCAGGCCATCCCACAGGATGGCCCTATTGAACTTTGTTATTCCGGCGGAAAGGACAGCGACGTTATTCTTGAACTCGCTAAAATGTCCGGGATCCCGTTTATACCGATTTACAAGCAGACCAGCATTGATCCTCCTGGTACTACAAAACACGCAAAGGATATGGGTGTTGAGATACGCCGGCCAAAGGAAACTTTTTTCAAGTTGGTTGAAAGGAAAGGATCCCCGTCGCGTTTCAAGAGATTCTGCTGTGAGAAACTGAAGGAATACAAGATTTACGATCGTGCCATAGTAGGCATCCGTCGCAGTGAAAGCACCAAGCGTGCTGAGCGGTACAAGGAACCGGAAGTATGCCGGGTGTACAGCGCGAAGGAGAAGGTGCGCCAATACCTTCCGATATTGGAGTGGACCGACGATGATGTAGAATGCTTCATTGCTGAGAGAGGAATCAAGTGCGCCCCGGTCTATTACGACGAGTATGGCCGGTTCCATGTCGAGCGCCGCCTCGGATGCCTCGGATGCCCGCTGAAGAGTGACAATGGACTTTCTGATTTCAAAAAATACCCGAAGTTCTTTAAGCAGTATGTAAAGTCTTATCAGAAGTTCCTGGACAACCATACTGGGAGCAACTGGTGGAAGCGTATAAACGGAAACGCTCTTAACGCCTGCTTCTACTATCTCTTCTGCAAGTCTTACGAGGAGTACCAGACACTGACAGGGGGTGGTACGCAACTATTTGATACAGAGAAGGTTGATGTTAGGGGGTTCATGGAGAACTACTTCGGCATAGATTTTGAAGACATCTACGAAAAAAAGTAATATGGAACAAGGGATTTTTTATAAGCGCGGCTCTCAGAGCGACTACATCGGCGTTGAGGTCCTTGGCGACTCCGGTGTTATCCCTCGTGCCGTTATCGAGAAGATAACCTTCCACGAAACGCTTAAGATTCAAGGAAAGAACGAGAAGGAGCGCTGGACCTGTAAGTTCCAGGGCATCGACAAAGAGATGTTGCTAAACGCGACTTGCCGGAAGCGGCTCGCAAAACGCTTCTGGGAAACGCCGGTTGCCGACGGTACGCCTTGCCACGGTCGTATTAACTTACTGTCGGGGCTTGGTCTGGCTGTCCGCCTGGACTCAGAGCCTTGCCGCGACCCTTCTGATGGCACTATGACGGTAGGCCTCCGCATATCTCTCTTGGACCCCGCACCCGCTGCCCAGAAGAAAGCAATCCAGGAGAATCAGGTCCAGACGATTGTGGACTGGGCGAAGAAGAACGGGAAGACCATCGAGGACATCGCGTCGCTCTACGATTTCGCTTCCGAGACCGTGAAGAACGCGATTGCTGATGCATTGGACGATTTGCCTGAATAGCATATGGATAAGGAACAGAAATGGCTCCAGAAGAGGCTGGGCATGATTACGGCCAGCGAGCTTGGCCAGATTACGAGCGCGAGCGGAAAGATCATTGACGGTAACCTTTCTTATATCCGGGCAAAGCGCTGGGAGAGGAAGCACGGATTTACTCACCCTGTATCTGCCCGTGCTATGGAGATCGGCAACGAGCAGGAACCGATGATTTTTCAGTGGGCCGTCGAGAACCTTGGGCTCGGCGAGTTGATCTATTCGAAGGATCTTCCGGAAATCCCTTTCTGGATCGCCACGAATTGCCCGGTAGGCGCAAGCCCGGATGCTTTCACTCCTGACAATAAGATTGTGCTCGAGTTTAAAACTCTGGTTGGAGCGACATCTATCGAGTTCTTCGGTGACGATTACACATCGTACGAGGAGAAGAAGCTTGCCGTATGGAAAGACCACGGAGACCAGATTCTTGGCCAGTTTATCTCTAATTCTGCCGTTGAGGAAATCTGGATTATCAAGTACATTTACCAGGACGATGACATCATCAAGGACACCGATTCTCCTCTTGCTCCTTGGCGTGGCCTTGTCTTCAAGTTTGCCAGGAAGGATTACGAGGCGTCTATCGACGAGATGAAGCACAGGATTCTCCTGTTTGACAAGATGATTGATGCTCACGTCAATCCGGCAGAGTTCAAGAAGGGCGAATGGTCTGTAGTTGACGGAAATCTTATTAAGTTATGAGTGTAAAGACGGCGAACGACATAATCAACATGAACGGATGCATTATCCGCGACGAGAACGGTGGTGCACTGGCTAGAATCGAGGAGAATGACGGTGTCCTCGTCGTGCATAAGTTCACTTCATGTTCTCTCGGTACATATTTCTACATTCTCGGCTATCTTCGTGATTTAGGATTCAAGTGTGAATGAAACAGGTCTTAAACAGGACAACTGCGCCCCAGGTCGTGCGTTTCTTTGATGTCTGCTTCAAGCGTGGCGTCATTGATGCGTACGAGCTTGGGGATGACCTGGAAGCGAAGGAATTCCTTGAATCTCGGCTGGAAGACTGGCGTTTCGGGGTTATCGGGAAGCCAGAGGACCTGGATTGGCAGATGTTCCGGTTCACGATGTATTTCTGGGCGAGGGAGAACCATCTCACGAAGTTCGCAGAGGACTATATTTTCAAAGTCAGGGCGAAGAATTACACCTGGTGTTTGCTGCCATATTGCCTTCGGTTTTACCTTATGGGTATCAAGGAGTGGCTGGACTACCCTAATCCGGTCAATCTCGAGATGTTCAAGCACTCAAGCAAGGTCCACTGGAATCCTTCTGTAACTCCTTACAAGATTACGACCGGGGACTTTATCTCTTACATGCATGAGTTTGCGTACGATTACCGTCGCCGGCCAGAAGAAGAGAAGGAAGTATCGGATGCGGCTATGGACAGCTTCTGCCTGGCCATATTTGACTTGACAAGGAAGTATGAGCGAAAGTCGGAAGAAAATCTTTAGGCCGGCACACGAGGAGCCTGGTAAGATGTGGCTGAACTACATTCTTTTGCCGTACGGGGAATATTACACGAAGACGAAAGTGTTCCTGGAGGCAAAAGAGGGAGACACGCTTCGGTTCTATAATGGTCGTGATGTGTCAATCAATAGCGTCATGCTTATTGCGTGCGACAAGACTTGCGACTTTCTGTGTAAAATGCGGTACGGAATAACCTGGGACAAGGCTTTTAAGAGGTGGCTCAGCTATGCCAGGCTGGAGGGGAACGGAAAAGATATTTTGAGTAAATCGAAATGTATTCTTGTCGTTTATGAAAATCCAGTGTAAATTCGCCGAATACATGCTTGCCCCGGCAAATGCGATTCGGGAGGCGGACTCTTACGAGACCATGGACTGGATCGTTTGTAGGCTTGAATATGTGGCTACATGGAACAACTCGGACGGAAGTTATGACGGAGAGTTAGAAGATGTCTGCCAGCATAGATTCGGTTGTCCGTTTTCGACTATCAGGTCCATCTGGATCAGCCGGCTCGGAAGAATTGATTGTTATTGGCATTTGGTTAAAATGATAAAATTATAGTTATGGAAAACAATTCATTATTCCCTTTAAAGTACCGCCTCCGTAAGACGGATGAGCCGGTAGAAGTTGTCGCCTGGGAAACCGCAGAGAAAGGTTCCCGCAGCGAGAATGACTGGGTGTCGTACATCGACTCACATGGAGAAGAGCATGTCAAGGAGCATCTGACGCTCGAATGGGATTTCGTCGCACCAGACCCGTTCGGCGGCGGAATTATGAGCAGCCTGAGCGATTATATCGCAAAGATGGACAATTGGGAGCCGAGACGGTATGAGCTAGCGAAAGAGTATGCGTTGAGAGACCTTGCAAACGACAAAGTAAATGCTGACAAGGCCGTCGCATTCGCCGATGATGTCATCGCTGCTATGAAGAAGTCTACGGAAGCGGAAGAATAACCGAAAAAGGGGCTATAGTAGGATTGCCGCCGCGTGAGCCCCTGATCCTTCGGGAGACAGCCCACGGCGTAATTGCCAAGGAGTGCACTAACGGCGGCGTTTTTGGCGAGTAGTTCAGATGGAAGAACAGCCGGTGCCCTGAAGGCTTTAGATCCGGTGAAAATCGCAGGTTCGAGTCCTGCCTCGCCAACAAATATGGCAATAGAGTTAAGAAAATACCAGGAACAGGCCGTTTCGGAGATCAGGACTGCGCTGGCCCGATATAGGCGGGTTGTCTGCATTATGCCGACAGGCTCCGGGAAATCGCTAGTGCTTGGATACACTGCGGCATTAGCGGCGCAGAAAGGCACAAGAACGCTGATTTTAGCGCACCGCGAGGAGATTATGAAGCAGAATGCCGATAAATGTATAAAGTGCGGCGTAGAGCCTCAAATCATATCGCCAAAGCACCGGAAAGTTCCGATCGGACTTGTAGCCGTCGGCATGGTGCAGACACTCCAGAGAAGGATTGAGAAATCGGAATGGCTTGAATATGTTAAATCCATACAGATGTTGATACTAGATGAAGCGCATATCTGTAATTATGGGTTTCTCTTTGACATCATATCCGACAAGTGCTATGTTGTCGGCTACACGGCTACGATGGCAAGATACGGAGGAATGAAGCAGGCGGGACTTGAGTACAATGCGATGGTTACTGGCCCCAGCGTGAAGGACCTCATCAATATGGGCTATCTTTGTCGGTGTAAGTTGTACTCGCTGGATGCCCCATCGATGGATGATGTCGAATGGGATTATGGCAGAGGCGATTATAATCTCGGGCAGATGGCAGCTAAATTCAAATCAAAAGCAAGGTATGTCGGAGCCGTCGAAAACTATCAGCGGATATGCCCTGGTGAGAAAGCGATAGTGTTTGCGTGCAGTTCAGAACAATGCATCGGCCTCACGCAAGAGTTTAATGACCACGGCATAAAAGCGAAATATCTATTGTCGAACAGTTTTGACGAAGACGAAGAACTTAGCGACGACAGAAAGCAGTTGCTTAAGGACTTCGACGAAGGGAAGTTCGATGTCCTTGTTAATCTCGGGATCGGTGTCGCAGGGCTGGATGTGCCGAGCATAAAAGTTGTAATGCTTATGTACTCCACGACGTCTGTTGTCAAGTATTTACAAAGTTTAGGTCGCTGCAGTCGTCCCGCACCAGGTAAGAACGGAGAGTTTATTTGCCTCGATTTTGGTAGGAATCACGAGCGATTAGGAAGATATGAGGACGACCGGACATACAGCCTTTGGCACAATACGGGCTCAGGCGGCGGTGTCCCGCCGACCAAGGAATGCCATCAGTGCCATAAGCTGGTGCCGGTATCATGGACCGACTGCAAATTTTGCGGATATCACTTTCCCACTGAGCGTGAAATATACCAAGCTGAGCTTCAGGAAATTGTCAACAAAGAGCAAGAGGAGGAAACTCTTGAGCAGATGGTTGCGAGGAAGAAACTCGCCGGCTGGAAGAACGACTGGATCCTCCGTGATGTTTGTCAGAAAAATCCATCTAACATGAAGGAGTCATTTATGAAAGCTATTGAAATTCTGAGGACTACGCACGGAGAAAAAATAACGCCGAAGTATTGGCACTTCTTCAATGAGCACAAACTCGGACGCGTGAAAGAAAAGGCGCATGACACCTCGCCGAAACTGTTTTAGAGTATGGACGCGGCTTACGGAATATCGCGCACCAGAGACAAGAAAGGTGTAATCATTAAGCAGACTACGCTACCATGGGTGAATTGTATTCATACGATGGTAGGGGGTGGGTATGAGACAATGCAGGTTTTAGTGTTAGAGGTTTATGATGAAGACGAT
>Ga0310697_10002782_pt1 | contig 18175 bp, 16 predicted proteins | sample 172DNAGHGlowgp2_FD_203883 | JGI IMG/M metagenome (GOLD analysis project Ga0310697, IMG submission 203883) | Sheep rumen microbial communities from Palmerston North, Manawatu-Wanganui, New Zealand - 1728 DNA GHGlow gp2 (v2) (version 2) | ecosystem: Host-associated > Mammals > Digestive system >... | reverse complement strand
AAAATCTTTGTTTATATCGACGTACTCAATTAGCTCGTCGACGCTGTAACATTCAATGACCGTGTGAAACGTTTGCTTGATGAGTTTCTGGAGATTGTGAAAGTCGCCATTAGGGGGAAAGGGTTCTTCGTCGTTAAGGATAGCCGTTGAAGACTCCGGGCGAATATAGGCGGCAGGATAAAAATTTTTGTAGAGAATGAGATTGCCGACAATGCCCGTAGCGACAATGAGAATATCGCCGTAAGTTTCGGAGTGGATAGCGCGACAAGTGCCGACAGGGAAATTTTGAGTGAGCGCGGCTTTTAATTCGCTGTTCATGTTATCACCTTTCAATTATGCATTAACGAAACTACTTTCATTAACTTTGTAGATTTGAGCTTGGTCGCCCTGCGTGAGAATGTAGCTAGCACTCGACGCATTGTCAATAGTCTGCGTGTTATTAGCAGTCAATATGCAATTCGTCAGTGCAACAAAATTCTGTCCTTCAATGCAAACGCCTTCGGATAAATTGGAAGTGAGCGTGGCACCTTCAACGACAATATCGGCAGTGGAATAAATTTATACGCAAAAATTTTTTGCTTGCAAGCTAAATATGTTATAATCACAAAAAAATTTGGAGATGATTCTGTGACGAAAATTATTAACAGCGTCAAAGTTTCCGACGAAGACTTAAAATTTTTGGGCGCGGACGAAGATTTTTTTTCTCGGCTCAAAACTTTTCTGCTCAAATGCGATAATCTCCGCGCAGGTCTTGATTCTTACGATGAAAATATTTTATTCGACCCGAACCGCGGACATTGGGATTTATGGGATTTCGACCAAGACGACGGCAAGGAATTTAATCTTGAGAAAAATTTCGTAGCCCGCGACCCAGCCGACGACGTTTCAAGCGGAATTGTGGCGATTGATTTTGGCACGAGCCGGACTGTTGTAGTTTATGAAAATGAATATTCGCAGATTTTGCCGTTGAAAGTTGGAAGCGGCACATTTCACAGCGGCTTTAATACGTCCGACTACGAAAATCCGACCGTGATTCAATTCATTGACATAGAAACTTTTCTGACGGCATATTATTGGCGCGAAGGGAGACCTTTTACTAAGTGGAGCGACGTAAAAGTTTCGCACGAAGCCTTTGACAACATGATTAATGGCGGTTCGGAAAAATTTTATTCGTTCTTAACGGATTTAAAGCAATGGTGCGGCTCCAAGACGCAATTTATGTTGCGCGACGAGAAAAAATTTATCACGCAACTTGCGCCATTCGCCGATTTAGCGGAAGACGAAATAAATCCTTTGGAAATTTACGCATATTATTTGGGGCTTTATATCAACAACATGCAACAAGAGCGGCATATATTTTTAAATTATATTTTGTCGTTTCCGGTGACTTATGAGCGGGAAATTCGGGAAAAAATGCGCGTATCGTTTGAAAAAGGGCTAAAAAAATCGTTGCCGACGGCGTTATTAGCAAATGAAGCAGTTATGAAGAAATTTTCAGTGCAGGAAGGAATAAGCGAGGCGGCGGCGTATGCGATAACGGCTTTGCAGGAATATGGCTTTGACCCTGCGGACGAGGAAGAAAATTATTATGCGGTCTTTGACTTTGGCGGCGGCACGACTGATTTTGATTTCGGATTTTTGCGCGAATCGTCAAGCGACCGTTATGATTATTTGCTGATTCATTTTGGCGAGAATGGCGACCGGACTTTAGGCGGCGAAAATCTTTTAAAGCTCTTAGCTTTTGAAGTTTTCAAAGCGAATCAAGATAAATTGATTGTAGAAGGCGGCAAAATTCCTTTCACATGGGCGGCGGATAAGAAAAATTTTGCAGGTTCAGAGGCTTTAATAAAGGATTCGCAAGAAGCGCATGCAAATATGCACGCATTGATAGAAAAAATTCGCCCGATATGGGAAAATCCCGATTCAGAAATCGCTAAAAAAATTTTGACGGAAAAAAATATTACAGTTAATCTTTTCCGCGACGACGGGCAAATTATATCGAATTTTAGCCTAGAAATTGCGATTGACCTAGAAAAAATTCTTCGCGGGCGCATTAAAGAGGGCATAAATAATTTTTTTATTTCCATGAAAGAGGCATTCGAGAAAAACAGCAAAAATTCCCTGCGCAAAATAAAATCGCTTAATGAAATCGAAGAAATTTCTATTTTTCTAGCTGGAAATTCTTCAAAGTCGCCGATAGTCAATGAGCTTTTCGAGAAATTTATTTTGCCAGCGGAAGATACGAGCCTTGCCGATGATGAAAATCCTTTTGCAAATGGGCGATTAAAGCAAGGTTACGAGCTAAAAGGCGATTATTTTATGCAGAAAGGTAGCATTTATCGGAGAAATTACAATGGCTTAGAAGTTTGGCTGGGCGATATGGACAATACAAATGACCAAATTGTTTTGAGCGAAGCGGTTAAAAAGGTACCTAAAAATAATCTTTCCGAGAAATCGCCGGTCGAAATTTTGTTCGGATTCACGGAAAACACGCCGAAATTCAAAATTTATCCCGCATTGGGCACGAAAGCGGCTAAAGAACTTCAAAAATCTCGCGGCGTCGAAATTCGCAACGATTTGACTGCTCCGACGGGTAAAACGGGCGTTGCATTCGGGCTTTTGCTTAGTCGGTCGGGCGGATTGATTAAAACCGAGCACATTACGCCGGATTCTTCTAAAATTCCGTTCGGTTTTTACGTTGGCAGGAATAAAAAGCGCAAATTCAAGACGATTATCGACCGAAATACGAAATTTAACGTTTGGTATCCATTTATCGACGCGGGCGACAGTTTCGACATTTTTTATACTAATTTGCCCGAAGCGGTATCAAATCAGATGAATATTCAAAAGGCGAAGCGAATTACAATTCAAATTTCCGAGCCAGACGCCGAAAAAAAGATTTATATTCGCGCCGTGAAGTCAAATGTTATCGAATATCAAATTGCGCAGAGCGAAAACGAACTTTCTGACGAAAATATTTCGGAAAAAATCGAGTTGAATTAAGTTTTTGGAGGAAAAAATATTGAATGACGAAATTTTTATGCGCGAAGCATTGAGAATTGCGCGAAATGCGGAAGGTAGAACTTCGCCAAATCCGCTAGTCGGCGCGGTCGTCGTCAAGGACGGAAAAATAATCGCGGAAGGCTGGCACCGACAAGCCGGAACGCCTCATGCGGAAATTCACGCGCTGAACATGGCGGGCGAACTCGCGAAGGGCGCGACGCTTTATGTAACTTTGGAGCCGTGCTCGCATTTCGGAAGAACGCCGCCTTGCGTCAACAGAATCATTGAAGCGGGGATAAAAAAAGTCGTGTCGGCAATGAAAGACCCAAATCCGAAAGTCGCGGGGCGCGGCTTTGAAATTCTAAAAAATGCGGGCGTCGAAGTCGAAATAGGACTTTTAGAAGAGGAAGCGCGGCGACTGAACGAGGTTTTCTTGAAATTTATCACGAAAAAATTGCCGTTCGTGACGCTGAAGTTTGCAAGCAGTTTGGACGGGAAAATTGCGACTTACAGCGGCGAATCACAATGGATTTCGTGTGAAGAGTCGCGGAAATTTGTTCATCACCTGCGCGACATTAACGACGCGATTTTAGTTGGAATTGGCACGGTTTTAACCGACAATCCTAGCTTGACGACGCGGCTTGTTGAGGGGAAAAATCCAATTCGGGTAATTGTCGACAGCAATGCGCGGACGCCGCTTGATTCAAAAGTTGTGGCGGATAAATCTGCGCGGACGATAATAGCAGTGACGAAAAACGCGCCAAGCGAAAAAATTTCGGCGTTAAAAGCTCGCGGCGTAGAAATTTTAATTTGCGGCGAAGAAAAGCGCGTTGATTTAAAAATTTTGCTAGAAAAACTCGCTGAACGCGAAATAACTTCAATTTTGGTCGAAGGCGGCGGTCAAATTCATTTTTCAATGCTAAAATCTGGGCTTGTCGATAAGATTTATGACTTTATCGCGCCAAAAATTATCGGCGGAAAAAATTCGCTAACTTCGGTCGAAGGAATTGGCTTTGAAAAATTATCGGAGGCAATTACGCTGAAAAATTTCACATCGGAGCGAATTGGCGAAGATTTTTTGCTAAGCGGCTACGTTAAGGAGGCTACTGACAGTTAAGGAAATCTTATAACATCTTGTAAAAGTTAATAAAATTTATAAGGAGGTGAACTCCGTTACTGAAAAACTTTTATGTTGCTTATTCTTGCTCTAAACTGTATAATCCCGATAGTTCTTTGAAAAGTTGGGATATGCGGTTGGTAACTCGTGACCGTTGTTACCGTAAAATCCCGAGCGCAGTAAAGCTAAAATGCAGGAAGTTCCACTTTCAAGGAAACCTGTATGTGTACCCGTACGTTAGCGGGGAATTTAAGCCTGTGGAGCGTCATACCAAACGTGAGTAGCTTCGGCAAAAGCGGACGCGTCGAAGCAGGAATGAAACATAAGAGTTTTTATAACTTTTTATAAGTTTTCAGTAACGGCAGATTTATGAGCAAGATAATCCCCAAAAAAATTCTCAACACCATGCTTAGTGTCGGCGGCTATTATGGCTCATTTTACGTGCTGATTGTTGATAATTCTTCCAGCCGCAATGAAGTTTGCAACGTATTTTTCGAGGCTCTCAAGGAATTAAATATCAAGCTTGCCGCCGAAATTCCTAAAGGAAATTATTTCGCCCTTTTGGATTTGGAACGCTTGCCGAAGGAAGAATTTTCCGCGCAAGAAGTTATTGAGAACGTCAATAAAAATCTCAATGCCGGATTGATTTTGGCTTGCGGCGTTGATGATTTTGCTGATGACTTTAATATTAGCGCGGACGGTGAAAAAATTCGTTCCGGCGAATTCCGCCCTTTGCCAATTCGCGTCGGAGCTGAGCGCAATAAAAATAAACTCAAGACGATTTTTAAAGTCTACGTTAAAAATTTTCTGAAGGAGTACGCCTTTCCGCGAGCGGTTGACGCAATATCTTTGGGGCTTGCCAAAGGTCAACCAATCGTCCCCACTTGCGAAGACACCGTAAATAAATATCCCGTTGTCAATTTTAATTACCTAAAGGCGGGCAAAGAACTTTTTCCCGATTTTCTCGCCGTCTGCGATGCTAACATGACGCTTGAAGATTCATTCATGGAAATTATTCACTGGTGCAAGCTCACTGACGAAGAATTTTTCACGCGGCGCGTTGCGTTGTTTACCGATAAATGGTCGAGTGAAACTTTCCATAAGTTCAACGGGGAGTTTAAAAAGTTCAAAAGGCTTGATGTCAAATTTGATTTCCGCTTGGCGACTGGCGCAAGTTGCGTGAAACTTCCCTTCTGAAGGATTAGACATGAAAATTTCAATCGCACAATTCAAATCGGAACTCGGCGCGGTCGAAGAAAATTTTTCCACAGCGGCAAGTCTAATCGAGGCAGCGCAAAATTCCGACGTGATACTTTTGCCGGAACTTTGGTCGACGGGATATTATCCAACGCCCGTTGAAAATTTCGCTGATAAGGACGGGCAGCGCACGAAAGAATTTATCTGCGCGGCGGCAAAAAAATTTTCAGTAAACATAATCGGCGGCTCGGTTATCGTCGAAAGCGGCGGGCAAATTTTTAATCGTTGCATGGTCGCGAATCGGCGCGGGGAAATTGTCGCGACTTACAATAAAGCGCACTTGTTCAGCTTCGCGGGCGAAGATAAAGTTTTCAGCGCGGGCGATAAAATTTCTACCGTCGAACTTGATGGCGTGAAATGCGGCTTAGCTATTTGCTACGACTTGCGCTTTCCGGAATTCGTTAGGAAAATTGCTTTGGCGGGCGCGGAAATTATTTTTATCCCTGCCGCATGGAGCTTGAAACGTTTGACGCCCCGACAAATTTTGACTAAGGCGCGGGCGATAGAAAATCAAATCTTTGTCGCCTTCGCGAACAGTTCGGGCAAGTCAGAAATTATAAATCCGCTCGGCGAAAGTTTAGCGGAGAGCGGACGCGGCGAAGAAATTTTAACGGCGGAAATAAATCTAAGCGACCGCGCAGAAGTTATAAAGACAATGAATCTTCTTGGCGACAGGAATTTAAACGTAGATTGAGTAAGCGGTAGAACTTCAGCCGCTTATTTTTTTTGATTACCCCTTGACATTTTGTCTAATTGGTGTTAAGGTTTGCAACCGAAGAGAGGTGAACGACTTGACGGAAGAAAAAAAGGTTATAGTCAACAATGAGGACGGCGACAGCGCAGAAATAAATTTGAAGATGAAACAAGCTGAACCAGAAGTCGAAGTACTCGACGAAGAGACGCCCGACCCAGCGGCGGAGCTTGAGAAATTAAAAGAGGAACTTAGCGCGAAGGACGATAGATTTTTGAGACTGCAAGCGGACTTCGACAACTTCAGGAAACGCACTGCCAAAGAAAAATCCGAAATCGCGGCGGTTATCGAACAGGCTTTCTTGAAAGATTTACTGCCCTTGCTTGATAATCTTAGCCGTGCATCGGAGGCGGCGGAAAATGCCGAAAATGCCGATGTTGAAACCCTTCGCAAAGGAATTGAAATGATTAAGCAAGAGACCGTTGCCGTTATGGGCAAGCACGGACTCGAACCCATTGACACGCAGGGCAAACCGTTCGACCCGAATTATCATCAAGCGGTTGGCACGATTAAAGATGAAACTAAACCGGACGGAATCATTGCCGCCGAATTTCAGCGCGGTTATATCGCTCGCGGTCGCGTGATTCGTCCCAGCATGGTACAAGTTGTTAATAATGCGTAATTAGAAATTGCGTAATGCGCAATGAAAGGAGAAGTTAATCATGAGTAAAGTCATTGGTATAGATTTAGGAACTACTAACAGCGTCGTCAGCGTCATTGAAGGCGGCGAACCTACAGTTATCACGAACCCCGAAGGCAGCAGAATCACGCCTTCTGTCGTCGGTTTCACCAAAGACGGTCAACGCCTCGTCGGGCAACTCGCGAAGCGTCAAGCCGTCAGCAATCCCGATAGAACGATTTCTTCTATCAAACGTCATATGGGCGAAAGCTACAAAGTTAATATCGACGGCAAAGACTACACGCCGCCGGAAATTTCCGCTATGGTTCTGCAGAAACTTAAAGCCGATGCGGAAGCTTACCTCGGCGAGACCGTCAAGCAAGCCGTTATTACCGTTCCGGCTTACTTCAACGACGCGCAACGCCAAGCAACTAAGGACGCCGGCACAATCGCAGGGCTTGAAGTTCTGCGCATAATCAACGAGCCGACTGCCGCCGCGCTTGCTTACGGTCTGGATAAGGACAACGACGAAACTATTTTGGTCTTCGACCTCGGCGGCGGTACCTTCGACGTAAGTATTTTGGAACTCGACGAGCATACTTTTGAAGTCAAAGCGACCAGCGGCGATACGCACCTCGGCGGCGACGACTTCGACAAAAAAGTTATGGATTGGATGGTTGCCGAATTCAAACGCGACAACGGCATTGACCTTTCAGCCGATAAAATGAGTGCGCAACGTCTTATCGAAGCGGCGGAAAAAGCTAAGATTGAGCTTAGCTCTATGACTTCAACCAATATCAATCTGCCGTTCATTACCGCTGACGCAAGCGGTCCGAAGCACTTAGACTTGACTTTGACACGTGCGAAATTTGACGACTTAACTCGCGACCTTGTTGAACGCACAATGGGTCCGACACGTAGCGCAATGAAAGACGCCGGCTTGACTGGCAAGGACATTGATAAAATTATTCTCGTCGGCGGCTCGTCCAGAATCCCCGCCGTGCAAAATGCTATCCGCGAAATTTTAGGCAAAGAGCCTTCAAAGGGCATTAACCCTGATGAATGCGTTTCAATCGGCGCGGCTATTCAAGGCGGCGTTTTAGCTGGCGAATTTGGCAAGGGCAATGAAATTCTTCTGCTTGACGTTACGCCGTTGTCTTTGGGTATCGAAACGCTCGGCGGCGTCTGCACAAAAATTATCGAACGCAATACCACTATCCCAACGCAAAAATCGCAAGTCTTCTCGACGGCGGCAGACGGTCAAACCAGCGTTGAAATTCACGTACTGCAGGGCGAACGCGAAATGGCTGCCGGCAATAAAACTTTGGGACGCTTTGTCCTTAGCGACATTCCGCCTGCACCGCGTGGCGTTCCGCAAATCGAAGTTACTTTCGACATTGACCGCAACGGCATTGTCAACGTCAGCGCGAAGGATAAAAGCACCGGCAAGGAACAGAAAATTACAATTCAATCGTCAAGCGGCATGAGCAAGGAAGATATTGACCGCATGGTTAAGGAAGCGCAAGCTCACGAAGCCGAAGATAAGAAACAACGCGAAGCCGCCGACGCTAAGAATGACGCCGAGCAAACCGTTTATCAAGCGGAAAAAACTTGCAAAGACTTTGAAGGCAAAGTCGAAGAAGGTTTGCTTAAAGACGTTCGCAACGCCGCGCAGGCTCTCAAGGATAAGCTCGACAGCGGCGACACCGAAACCCTTAAAAAGTTGACTGAAGATGTTCGCCAGGCACTTTACAAATTAAGTTCAGCGGCATATCAAGCGGGCGCGGCTCCTAATCAACAACAACAGGGCGAGCCTAATGCCGATTTCACTCAACAGCAACAGCAATCGTCCGATAAGAAAGACGACGACGGCACGATTGACGCCGAGTGGAATGAAACTAAGAAATAAATCGTGAAGAATTCGCTCGCAGGGGAGGGAGACAAATTCTCTCTCCCCCTTGTTTGTTTAAGGAGGCGACGTTATGGCTGACAAAAAAGATTATTATGAGGTGCTGGGCGTCAATAAAAATTCGACGGACGATGAAATAAAAAAAGCCTATCGCAAATTGGCGCGCCAATATCACCCCGATTTGAATCGCGACGACCCCAAGACCGCCGAAGCTAAGATGAAGGAAATCAACGAAGCTTACGACGTTTTAAAGGATAAGGAGAAACGTGCGCAGTATGACCAATTCGGACACGCGGCATTTTCGGGAGCGGGCTATGGTGGCGCAGGCGGCGGAACTTATACCAATATTAATATGGAAGATGTTGAAAATATTTTCAACCAAATGGGCGGCGGCGGTTTCGGCGGCTTCGGAGATATTTTCAGCGACCTTTTCGGCGGTGGACAAGCTCGCGCACGTCGTAAACGCGGACCCGAACGCGGCGCGGATTTGCGCTACGACTTGAGAATCACGTTTGAAGAGGCGGCTTTCGGCAAGAAAATGACAATCAAAGTTCCGCGCATGGAAACTTGCGAAGAATGCGGCGGCACTGGAGCCAAGAAAGGTACGACGCCCGAAGAATGCCCAGATTGTCACGGCACCGGCACGCGCCAGACGACGACGCGCACACCTTTTGGCGTCATTTCAAATGCGCGTCCTTGCGAACGTTGCCACGGTTCAGGGCAGATTGTTAAAAATCCTTGCGGGCATTGTCACGGCGCGGGCAAAATTCGAGTTGAGCGCGACATTGATTTAAATATTCCAAAAGGTGTCGACGAAGGGCAAAGGTTGCGCATTACGGGTGGCGGTCAAGCGGGCGAACGCGGCGGACAACCCGGCGATTTATATGTTTATATCGGAATTAAGCCGCATAAAATTTTCACGCGCAGAGGTATCGACGTTCATTGCGAAGTTCCGATTAGTTTTGTGCAAGCGGCATTGGGCGCGAAGATTGAAGCTCCGACGATTGACGGCAAAGTTGATTTGACAATTCCGGAAGGTACGCAATCTGGCTCGGTGTTGAGGATTCGCGGCAAAGGTATTCCAGTTTTGCGGGGCGAAGGGCGCGGCGATGAGTTCGTCAGAATAAAAGTCCTTACTCCGAAAAATCTTAACAGTCGCCAGAAAAAATTACTGCGCGAGTTTGAGGACGGAAGCTCTGACTCAACCAACAATCCCGAAAAGAAATCTTTTATCGACAAGCTTAAAGACTTATTCGATTAAACTTTCAACAATTCTCCGTGTTAAGGCGCGGAGATTTTTTATAATTCAAGTGCCCCAGCGATTTAGACCGGTGCGCCCCATTTCTTTTAAATCTGCCATAAAGCCTCCAATTAAAAAGCCCGCCGTAGCGGGTGATTATCAACGTCATATTCAATCGTTATCTAAGAGTTTTACATCACGATAAGCAACGGCGTTTAATTTTATTTTTCTTTTTGTTGTCTCGGCATAATCTTGCGGGTGCATTAGTGTCGACATTTCTAATTCTAATTTATGTCGCTTATTACTTACTTCTGGAAAAGATTCTTTTAATATTGATAATGTCGTTATGATTTCCCGTACTACTGCAACCGAGCCTTCAAAATTTTTTACACCAATAAGAGCTATTCCTTTTTCTTCTGCTAATTCGCGGAGTTTCACATAATCTTCTTTAGGAATAATCTTTGATTTATCACGTGGTGGCCATTTTGGTATGTCTGCTGTGCTCATCGAAATTTGCGGTTTTGGCTTAGCCGGTTCAGCTCTTCTGGGTGCGGCAACTTCGTCGTAAATTATCGCACAGCGGCAACGCGGGTGCAAGGGCGGTAGCGTTACGCCGCTCTTGTCATATTTAATGAATAAAAAAAATCCTTCGGGCAAATCACGCGGAGGATTTTTTATTTTGTCAGCGAACCTCTAATTCTTCCGACGCTATCAAAGCGTATGTATTTCTTTTTCCCAAGGCGCGAAGTCAATGTTAAAGTGTCGCTGTTAATGTTCGCTTTGCCTTCAGAATTAAAATTTATCGTGATAGTTGGGTCGCTTGCGTATTCTAATTTAATCGTCACGTCGTTAGATAGATAATGTCGCTCGCGAATAGGTTTGCTGATATAAATGTTCGCGTCTTTAAAAACTTGGTAATAATTTTCTGTGCGATTGATAAACAAGATTGGGGGCGCAACGTCTGTTCCAGGAATTCCATTGCCCATGCCCTTAGCCCCAACAGAACTTGACTTGCCCATTGCCTGAATAAATCTAAGCTCGCTGTAAAATCGCTTCGTCTCGTAATCAAGCGCAACGGTGTCTATAATTTGGGCGGCTTTCGGCACGGCAAATTTCATGAGCACGCCGATTATCATTATCGCCAAAATAATTTCAAGCGTCGCAATTCCTTTTTGCATATCATCACCGGAAAAAAAATCTGTCGAAAGGTGACGTTTCTTCTTGAGGCTCTTCTTCGGAATATGCGCCGCGTGCTTCGTCGCGAATGATTTTTCCGCCCGCAATCTCAATAACGCGCCGTTGCATTTGGTCGACGATTGTTTTATCATGCGTCGCCATAACAATGGTAGTGCCCGCCGCGTTTATGCGCTGGAAAATATCCATAATATCCCAACTGGTTTCTGGGTCAAGATTGCCGGTCGGCTCGTCGGCAATGACAATGCGCGGGTCGTTGACAATCGCTCTGGCAATCGCAACCCTTTGCTGTTCGCCGCCAGATAATTGCGCAGGAAAACTTTTAAACTTATCGCGCAAGCCGACAATGTCCAGAACCGTATTAACGCTACGTTGCATAATTCTGCGCGGTGCCTCAATAACTTGCATTGCAAAGGCGACGTTCTCATAAACCGTCTTGTCTTCAAGCAAGCGATAATCTTGAAAAATAACTCCGAGCTTTCGCCGCAAGTAAGGAACTTCTTTAGGCTTAATTTTAGTAACGTCCTTGCCGTTGACGATTACACTGCCCGAAGTCGCAATTTCTTCGTGCATTAAAAGTTTCATCAGCGTTGACTTGCCGCTCCCAGAAGTCCCGACGATAAAAACAAATTCGCCGCACTTAATGTCCAAGCTAACTTTGTCGAGCGCAAGCACTTTGTTTTCCTTGTAAATTTTCGTCACGTCTTTTAAATGAATCATCAAATTTTCTCCTAAAGTAAATTCGTCACGTCCAGAATCGGCAAGATGACTGCGAAGACTAACGCCGCCACGATTAGCCCCGCTATCAACGTCCCGAAAATTTCTGCCTTAGCTGGTAGTGAACGCAAAATTTCTTCGACTTCAAAATCAGCCATCGACTCGCATTGGCGTAGCATGTTGACAAGTTCGCCGCCCGCTTCGCCCGTCACGATTAAGCCGACGTACAGAGGCGGAAATTTTTCTTTCGCGACTAAATCGCCTAGACTGCCGCCGCGTTCGACTAGAAATTTTATCTCCGTCAATTTCTTCTGCATGAAAAGATTTTTCGTCGCGACCGCGCAGAGTTTTATTGCCTCGTCCAATGTCACGCCGCTTTCTAGCAAAAAGCTTAGCCGGCTAAAAAAATTTCTGAATTCAACTTCGCTCAGAAGTTTGGATTTCAATTTCAGCTTGTCCGCTAAAAATCGTAGCGATTGAATCCGCTCATAAGCCGTCGCCAAAGCAATTCCGCTTAGCGCAAGCGCGAACACGATTAAAATTAAATGCTCCGATAAAAACTTCCCGCCGTGCAATAGAATCAGCGTTATTAGTGGGAGTTCGCCGCCCTGTTCTACGAAAAAATTTTCAAATACTGGCAACGTGACATTGATTAAAATCGCCGCCGCGATAAATGCCGCCAGCAACACGAACAGCGGATAATACATTGCGCCGCGAACTTTTTTTTCAGTCGAATAATTTCTTTCGAGTTGGCTTGCAAGTCGCGCTGTCACGTCTTGAAGATTGCCGCTCGCCTCGCCGATTTCTACTGATTGAATCGCGTCGCCGCCAAAAATTTCTTCGTAACGCTCCAACGCTAGCGAAAAATTTTGCCCGTCACCTACTGCCGCCACTAAGTCATTTAAAATTTTTTCTGACGGGTGATTTTTAGCTGCGCCCGCCAAAGTTCTCAATGAATCGTGCAAAGTCATGACGCCCAACATTACGCTAAGTTCGCGGAAGAAAACCGACCGCCATTGCCCGCCGATTTTTAAGCGCAGATAAAAATTTTCCAGCGATTTCAAAAGGCTCTGTTGCGTTTGTTCGAGCTTGACGACTTTGACGCCTTGATAATTCAAAGCGGCGTAGGCTTCGGCGTAATTTTCCGCCTCCAACGTGCCGACTTGTTCAAATGCTTGCGCGTCGTAGCCTTTGTACTTAAATTTTTTCATAGCCGACCGCCTTTAAAGCCGCGTCCATAGTTTGCATACCTTGCGCCCGCCCGCTCATCATGACGTTTTGAAGTTGTACGTATTTGCCCTGTCGAATTAGCGACCGCGCCGCCGGATTTGCCAATAAAACTTCCGCCGCGCAAGTTCGCCCCCGCGCAGTTTTGACGAGCTGTTGAGAAATTATCGCGCTGAATTGGTCGGCAAATAAATCGCGTATGGCGTCGCGCTGGACGAGCGGGAACATTGTTTCGACGCGCATAGCCGTTTCCGCCGCTGATTTCGTGTGCAACGTCGCTAAGACTAAGACGCCCGCCGCCGCCGCTTCAAGTGCCGCATGCATTGTTTCTGCGTCGCGAATTTCGCCGATTAATAACACGTCGGGCATTTCGCGCATTGCCGTCCGGATTGCGTCGGCGAAGTTCAAAAAATCCTGTCCGAGTTCGCGCTGACTGACGAAAGATTTTTCCGTTGAATATTCAAATTCTATCGGGTCTTCAAGCGTCAAGAGGTGGCACGGGCGAATTTTGCAAAGTTCATTAAGGAAGGCGGCAAGCGTCGTCGATTTTCCAGAACCCGTCCTGCCTGTCACTAAGATTAAACCCTGCGCGGCTGTGAAAAAATTTTTAAGCGCAGTTGGTGCGCCGAGTTCGTCTAGCGTCGGAATTTCTTTGGCAATAAGGCGCAGTGCAAGCGCGGGATTTTTTCGCTGATAATAAACGTTGACTCTAAATCGCCGCGATAAACTTTCTTCGACGTGCGAGAAGTCAACCGCCAAATTTTTTTCGAGTTCTTCGCGCAAGCGTGGCGTTAAAAGTTCGTCTAAAAATTTTTCAACGTCTTGCTCCGTCAAAATTTCTCCCGACTGAAATATTTCGCCCGCTACGCGCAAAAAAGGCGGTTGCCCAACCGTCAAATGAATATCCGACGCGTTGCGGCTCACCGCTTCATATAAAATTTTCCTAAGCATTTAATTTCTTCCTTCAGACACGAACAATAATCATCACAAAAATTTTATCGCCGAGCGTTTCGTCGAGATTGACGACTGAATAATATTCGCCGTCGGGATTCATCGAATCGTAAACAAGCGTTGTCGCCTCGTTGACTTCCATCATCAACAAAGAATCAAGGGAGCCTATCACGTTCAAAAAGACGCTACGCGCACTTTGCAAACGATTTTTAATGAGCGGAAAATCAATCGCGGCGTTCACGGCGGCAGTGACGGCATTTTCGCCTGACGCTTCACCGAAACTGACGAAAGATTTTCTGCCGCTGGTCAACAGGTCTAAAAGGTCGGCACCATCTACAGGAATCATATACGAATAAAAATCATCGTCGTACACCGAATGTATTCCGTGAACAATTTTATAAGAAAAATCTTCGACGGGTTGATTGTTTGGTTGCTCCTTAAGATTTATGATGACTTTAAGTTTTTGTTCCAGATAATTCAACTCGTCGGAAAATTCGTTGCTTGCCGACTGAATTATTCCGACGGAAAGCCATACATTTTCATTTTTCACGCAGTCCGCGATAAGGTGCGCCGTCTCGCATGTTGCCGCGTCATTTAGGTCAGTCAACATAAAAACTACGTCTACGCCGCGCAGGGATTCGGCAATTTGTTCACGCCCAATGACTTTGATTTTATCGGAAACATTTTGCGGCGCGTCGTCGTCAATCACAAAGTAATTAATATGCTTACTGCGTTCATGCTCGGCGATAAAAGCGACGGTCTGTGCAACGTTCGCGGTACCGACGAGAACAGCGCGGGGAATCCATAAATCATCCATACTGCTTTTCTCCGTTTTCAGTCGTTGATGTAATGTCCCCAACCTTGTACGATAGCTTGTGCCATGAGCTTATCAATATCGCTGTAGGAAGGAATACGGGTCTGCACGCCTTTTAAATAGCCGTTAGGTCTGTCCCATGTAAAGCGATAGCCTTCTTCTACAATTCCGCTTCCATAATCAAAACGACAATACTGTAGACAAAGAAAATAAGGATCTCCGCGATCAAATCGGACTTCGTGCAGAACTTTTGTAGGTTGCTTCCAAACATTACCAAGATTATTTATGGTGTTGACGTGTTTTCCCCAGCCCTGCTTAATAGCTTCTGCCATGAGCTCGTGAATCTCACAAAAAGAAGGAATGCGAGCCTGTCCGAATGTCAAGAAACCCTGAGGGGTGTCCCATGTAAAACGATAACCTTCTTCAGAAGTGCCGTTTCCGTAATTAAATCTGCCGTAATGAAGACAAAGCGCGTAGTCGTTTCCATAACTTAATCTGGCTTCATGAGACGGAAATATAGTAAAGTTTCCTCTCGGCATATGAATCACCTTTCCCTTAATTCAGTTGTTGATATAATGCCCCCAACCTGCTTCGATAGCTTTTGCCATAAGCTCGTGAATTTCACAGAACGAAGGAATGCGAGCCTGTCCGCGTTTCAAATAACCTTGAGGAGTGAGCCACGTGAAACGATAACCTTCCTCTTCGGGCGAGCCGTCTCCGTAATTGAAACGGCAATACTGCAGACAAAGAAAATAATCGTCTCCGCGGTCTATTTGAGCTTCATGCAAAATTGTAATTCTGCCTTGCGCCATACAAATCATCCTTTCTTATAAGTAGCTTATAAACATAATAGCGACAGGGCGTTTTCTTGTCAATGTTTTTGGAAAAATTTTTGCGGGAAAGGTTATAACGTACATTTAATTTCGTCCTTTAGATGATTCGTCGTCGAATGAAGGCGCGTCGTCATTCACGGGCGCAGGTTCGCTATAAACTGGCTCCGGCTCATGATAAACGGGTTCGGGTTCGTGAATTGGTTCCGGTTCATGATAAACAGGTTCTGGAATCGGCTCCGGTTCCAAATCGGGCACGCCTTCGGGCTTTTGAGTATAATCCTGCTCGCGATACTCCGGCTCATGATAAGAAGGTTCACTATAAGTAGCCTCATTATAAACCGGCTCCGTCTCGCTGTAAGTTCCGCGCGGCTCTGGGTCTTCTTCGTAATGTTCACGGCGTCGCGAAGAAGAATTTTCGCGGACTTCGGTGACAACATTTTTCCTACTGCGCCGCTCAACAACAAATTCGTCGAAGTCATGCGCGGGAACATTCAACAGGGCGTTTTGCATAAAATGACTCCAAATGGTCGCGGGCAAATCGCCGCCCGTTATGCCGTCGAGTTCGCTGTTATCGTCGCAACCAATCCAGACAGACGCGACAAGGTCAGGCGTATAACCGACAAACCAAGCGTCGTGATAATCGCTGGTCGTGCCGGTCTTGCCGGCGGCGGGGCGTCCGATTGCCGCGCCTTTGCCCGTGCCCTTCAAGATAACGTCTTCAAGCATGCTGGTTAAATCGGCGCAACTTTCCTGGCTGATAACTTGCCGCCCTTCAGGCACCACATCATAAATAATATTGCCGTTGCGGTCGAGAACTTTAGTAATCGCGACGTGTGGAATATGGACGCCGCTATTGGCGAAAGTTCCATAAGCCGACGCAATTTCAAGCGGAGTAACTCCCCGCGTCAAGCCGCCGAGAGACGCCGCAAGATTAGTATCGCTGGGGTCGCCTTCTAGTACGAAAGTCGAAATGCCCATTTCCTGCGCGTAGTAAATCGCCTTGTCAATGCCTAGAGCTTGCGCAATCTTGACGGTCGGGACGTTCATAGAAAAAATCGCGACGGTGCGCAGGGTAACATTGCCGCTGAATCGTCTGCTATAATTTTGCGGCGACCAACCGCCAATAGTAATCGGGCTGTCCTCAATGACGGTGTCGGGCGTGTAACCATTTTCCAAACCCGCGACAAAAACGAACGGTTTAAACGCCGAGCCGGGTTGACGTTCCGCCATAGTTGCGCGATTAAATTGGTCAGTGCCGCGCCCGCCGACCATAGCTTTTATATAACCGGTCTTAGGCTCAATGGCGACAACCGCGCCTTGCGGCTGAACAATCCCGTTGGCGTCGGTGTAGTATTCGGGCAGATACATCAGCAAAGCTTCTTCCGCCATGCGCTGAATGTCTAAATCAATCGTCGTGTAAACTTTCAAACCCTCTTTATAAACGGCGTCGGCTCCGTAGCGGTCAACCAAAAGTTGCGTGACGTATTCAATAAAATACATCGCGTCCTTGTGCTTTTCGGGGACATTGGGCGGCGCGAGCACGACTTCCGCTTTTTTTGCCTCGTAGCATTCGCTATAACTTATGTAGCCATAATTAACCATTTGGTCAAGGACGGTATCGCGGCGGGCAATCGCGGCGTTAATGTTGTTGAATGGCGAATAATAGTTCGGGCTTTTGGGAATGCCCGCGAGCATAGCGCATTCGCCAAGCGTCAAGTCCTCAACATTTTTTCCAAAATAAGTTCTTGACGCCGCCTGTACGCCGTAAGCACCTTGCCCGAAGTAAATTTGATTCAGATAGAGTTCTAAAATTTCCTGCTTAGTGTATTGCTTTTCGAGTTGGAGCGCGAGGAAAATTTCTTGAATCTTGCGCTTAATCGTCCGTTCCTGTGTAAGGTAAGCATTTTTGGCGAGCTGTTGAGTTATCGTCGAGCCGCCTTCGGCAATTTCCCGCCGGATAATGTTCGTGTAAGCGGCGCGCAAAAGTCCGCGAAAGTCAACGCCTTTGTGCTCATAAAAGCGATTGTCTTCGATTGCCACGAAAGCATTTTGCAAGTTGACGGGGATTTGTTCAATCTTGACCGGCACCCGATTTTCTGTCGCATGTATGATTGCAATTTCGTTGCCCGCTGAATCGTAAATGTGCGACGACGCCGGCGGCAGAATATCTTTCGACAAGTCCGCCTTGACGTTCATGTTTGCCGTAACGAAGCCTATTCCCACTCCGACCGCCATAACGATTATAAATATTATTAGTCCTATAAAAATTTTCAGGAACGTTGAAGATTTTTTCTTCGGCGCGTTCGGTGGAGAATTTTGAACTTCGCCGCCTTCCAAATCTGCCCTGCTCATAGAATCCCTCCTAAACGCCGTCTATCTTATCACAAAGTCAATCGCCGCGTCTACTTTTCTACTTGTGAACTACTCCCGCCTATAGAGGCGGGAGCTTCCTGAATCAACGAGGTTGCACCTAAGGTTGCGTCTTATTTCCTCTCATACAGGCTTTACTTCCCGCAGTTCCTGCGGTAGAAAATTTTAGGCAA
>Ga0310697_10002780_pt1 | contig 18182 bp, 20 predicted proteins | sample 172DNAGHGlowgp2_FD_203883 | JGI IMG/M metagenome (GOLD analysis project Ga0310697, IMG submission 203883) | Sheep rumen microbial communities from Palmerston North, Manawatu-Wanganui, New Zealand - 1728 DNA GHGlow gp2 (v2) (version 2) | ecosystem: Host-associated > Mammals > Digestive system >... | reverse complement strand
TCTCTCACAAGTAGTTCCTTGATATCCACTTCGAGCAAGTCTGCAATCTTCAGCAGACAAGCCAAATCTGGCTGCGAAGTGTTAGTACACCATTTACTGACCGTTGACGGAGTAACCCCCAACTGTCCTGCAAGCCAACGTGCAGTCCGTTTCTTCTCGAACAAGACCATTTTTATTCGGTTAATATCTTCCATATTCAATAGTTTATTGCACAAAGGTAGTGATTTATTCTCAATTTCTTCACGAAATAATGAAATAATCGAAAATATCAGCCACTTTTTATGCTTTTTTTTGCAAAATAGTGCCTTTTCCCGCCCAACCTATGTTCATTGCCTCACGAACATAGGTTCCCACCCCATATGAACATATCTGGAAAGCCCCACGAACATATGTTCATGAAAACAACGTTCTCCAACTGCCCATCATCTTCAAGAAAATGAGGCTTTACCCATACTGTAGCCATACTCTAGCCTGCTTCTAGCCATACTCTAAGCATACTCTAGGCATACTCAAACAGTATGGGTAGAGTATGAGTAGAGCCTGCCATCTCCGACGCAACACCCCGTCAAACCTATGCTTTAACACAGACTTTATACACACGAAAGTTCGGTTTTGTGTAAATTTGATACACTTATTCTAACGCCACAGACGAGCAATTCGATGCAGCCTGGGAACTGTTTCTGTATTACATGGAAAGGCAGGGAAATGCAACGAAAATGAAAAAAGAGGAGGAATTAGCACATAAGGAAGACTAAAGGAACACCATAGGAGGAGTCTTCTTTCCCTCTTCTACCCCTCTTCTTGGTGTATTATATTTCCTTTTTTATTACAAAAGCCTAGTCCCTTCCTTCCCCCTACCAACGACCTTGCTACGACCTTCCAACGACCTTGCTACAAAATCGGCAAATACGCCCCATTACCAAGTAAAAATTCTTGTCAAATTATCTAAATTTTGCGCCCATACATACAAAAAAATACTGGTACACGTAGGAAAAAGTGCGGCTACGTGTACCAGAAAAAAAGCATTCGAATAGCGATTTTATTCCATTGGCGGTTCCCACAGATGCCGACTCATATCCACATGACCATTGGACTTGAAGCGGACACCCTCTTCCTCAAGCAGGGTGCGTTGGCGGCTCCAGCCAGGGGCTGTGCGGCCTTCCTTGTTGACCACACGATGACAGGGCAAAGACTCTGCTCCAGGCGTATAACGAAGCGTGCGGCCCACCATGCGCGAATGGCTAGGCCAGCCTGCCAAGGCAGCGATATGACCATAGGTAGTCACTCGTCCGCAAGGTATCTGGCTGACGATATTCAGCACGGCATCGCGAAACGCCCGTGCCTGCTCTGGCGACATCCTGTCTGGGTAGTCGTGCATTAGTAATTATCTTCGATGACTTTTTATCGCGACTCGGCCAAATTGATGCAAGCATCATTTGGCTCTCGCTGCTCTAAAAGTTTTCCGCCTTGATCTGGAAGTAGCTCTGCGGATGGTCACACACTGGACACACCTCGGGAGCCTTCTTGCCGATAACGATATGGCCGCAGTTGCTGCATTGCCAGATGACATCACCCTCGCGAGAGAAGACCACAGCATCCTCGATATTCTTCAGCAACTTGCGATAGCGCTCCTCGTGGTGCTTCTCGATAGCCCCAACGAGTTCAAACTTTGCAGCAATCTCGTCAAAACCCTCCTCACGAGCCTCCTTGGCCATTCGCGCATACATATCTGTCCACTCGAAGTTCTCGCCATTGGCAGCATCCGCCAGGTTTGTTTTTGTATCGCTCACGCTACCGCCGTTCAGGTACTTATACCACATCTTCGCGTGCTCCTTCTCGTTGGCAGCAGTCTCCTCGAAAATCGCCGCTATCTGCACGTAGCCATCCTTCTTGGCCTTAGAAGCAAAATACGTGTACTTGTTGCGTGCCATACTCTCGCCTGCAAAAGCCTCCTTGAGGTTCTGCTCGGTCTTCGTTCCTTTCAGTTCTTTCATAATTATATAATGTTTATTGGTTATTATAATTCTTCACTCTTCATTCTTCACTTAGAGAGTCTACTTTCTATCACGTTCCAATCGATAATCTGCCAGAGGGCGGCCAGGTGGTCGGGCCTACGGTTCTGATAGTCCAGGTAGTATGCATGCTCCCACACGTCAAAGGTCAGCAGCGGCTTCAGGCCCTTCTGAATGGGATTCGCAGCATTTGCCTCTTGTGTAATCACCAGTTTGCCATCCTTATCAGCCGACAGCCACACCCATCCAGAACCAAAGAGCGTTGCCCCACCCTTCTGGAATGCCTCCTTGAACGCCTCAAACGACCCGAAGTCTCGCTCGATTGCTTCAGCGAGTTTTCCCGTAGGAGCCGATTTCGTCGGCTCACCCGAGAACTGCCCAAAATACAACTCATGGTTCAGTATCTGCCCCGCGTTATTCAAGATTGCTCCCTCACTATGAAGCACAAGCTCTTTCAACGTCTCATATTCTCCAAGGCTCCCCTCGCCCTTTGGAGAGGGGTTAGGGGGTGAGGCTAGCCCGTTCAAGTTATTCACATACCCCGCCAGATGCTTCCCATGATGAAACTCCAGCGTCTGCTTGCTGATTACCGGCTCCAATGCATCGATCGCATACGGTAGCGCCATCAATTCGAACTTCTTCATATCTCATTTTGTTTTGGATTCACGGTGTAAAGATAATCATTTTTCCACAATTCTTATCAAAAACATAAAAATATCTTCATTTTCCATGTAACATTTCCCGTTTTCCCCTACTTAAGAGTAGAAAGTCGAACGAAAAAAGGATATTTATGACATACATCATCCAAAACCGCATCGTGCGGATACTTTACAACGACCGGGATTTCAGCGACCATTGGAAACAAATGCTCTTTCCAAGTCAACACAACGAGCATCAGAAACCAATCACCGTAATGCGATTATAAAGAACGATATGGAGCATATGATACAGTCCATCGAAAGTGAGCAGCATTTAGCTATCGCTTTTAACAAGGTCATCTCGAAGATTACCACTCTTTGGATTATGACTCGGCCACGAATATTCGATGACACCAAAGGCGAAGAAGCTGCCTTTAAGATGATTACTTACTACCAGATTCTTCTTTGGGAGAAATGGCTGCATGAGGTTGTGCAACGTCTGCAAGAATGGATTACTACCATCGATGAATATTTCGATGAGTTCAATGGCAGTTGGGAGTATTACGCCCTCTCAAAACGTCTCGAGTTTATTGATGAGTTTGGAACCGACGATGACGAGGATTACAATCCTGATGGCAGCATAAAGACCACAGGTATTACTCAAGAACAACTGAAATATCACACGGTATTTTCAGACCTCTATCACGATTGTGTCGACATCGTTCAAGATACCAAGCCTACAGACCTAGCCCCTTTCATCAATGCCATCGAAGCCAATTCGCGCGTTTCTGTCATTGATATACTACAAAAGGTCAGTGGCAAGGAAATAACTGCCTATACGATGGGAGATGACGGCCAATTTCGTCCTGTCACTTTCGCAGATAGAGAATTGCACAAGGTCTTAGAAATGGTCGAGGCTCACGATTACGGTCAGATAATCATCATTGTCGCTATGCTCATGGAGCAACTTACAAAAAGCATTGAGACCGTTGCAAAATCAGAAACAGCCTTTTTTGATAATCACGACTTACTTCGGGCTATTCAGACCGATGCCAAGGCTATTCTCTCACTCAACTTCAAAGACACCAGACATTTCAGATTAAGTAAGACAATTTGCTATGACAAATTTTGATAATAGTTAGAGCTTAACCTACTCTGTCTCCCACTGCATTTTTACGAACTGTTGTTGTAACTCCTGAATCTGTGTATCCACTGATACTGCAGGTTTCAGATGGGCCACCTTGAGCGTAAAATCTGCGTTAATCCCTTCCATCGTAAAACCATCTTTCGTAGTGAGCAGACGTTTGAGATACCGTTTCCGCTCTTCTATCATTTTCTGGACATCATCATCGGTCAGACTCTTTAGCGGAGCATATTTGTCATAAAGTCGGGCCTTTTTATGCTTGGCAAGAAACGCATTCACAAATAAAGCATACAACTGCACATCGGTCTCCACTGCCCACGGAGACAGTTCAATGGACAGGGTCTGCAGATGTGGAGTGTGAGTCACGAATATCCCTGTGGCCGACTCATCATACTTGAACAACACACAAGCCTCCTCCCCTTTTTCCTCGTCACATTCCAACGAATAAAAATCATACTGCACATCATCAGGACTTGCATCTTCCTGAAGGGGTTGAACATAGTCCACTACGTCCCAAATTTCAAAAGACTTTGGAACACCAGCAATAGTCAATTTTGAATATTTCATAAGGCAAATGCTTTTCTCATCTTATATCAACGTCTTAGCCCATTCGGGAATATCGTCAGTGTACTGCTTGAATAGCTGGCCATCAGTAGTACGAAATAACAAACGTGGAAGCTGATTATCAATAGAGTTGTCATAAATGTAGGCACGGTCAACAAAGGTGATGGCCTTGTTAGCATTAACGAGCGACTTGTAGTAGCGGGAGATAATCTTGGAGATGGGAACCTCATGACCACCGTTCAGATAACGCTGTGTGATGCGGGCAACGTTGATGGTAGGATCAGATGTGCAAAAGCAGCCCACTCGTTGTTGAGCAACTGAATGGTAGTTGTCGTCTTGCCCGAACCATTGGGGCCGGCAACAACGCAGAGTGTAGGCCTTCTTCCTGTCATAGTCCTGCCGTATATTTCCACTCTTCAATTTCCTTGGCTACAGCCTGAAGCCTGCGTTTCTTTTCTGCCTCAGCTTTCGCGCTTGACTCGCGAGCAGCCTGAGCCACATCCTCCATCAGAGCCTGTAGCATTTCGTCGGTAGGCTCCTCGTTAGAAGTCAGACGATATCGTTTGTGAATTTCAGTCATACGCTACTTTCTTTTGTCTTCGACTGTCATTTACGACTGACAAAGCTGCTGTTAAGCGAGGGGCATGATACTTCTCTGACCTGAAGGTACAGAGTGTGGCGTTGCAATGCATTGATGGCCGAGCGTGAGCAGCTTCGCGGCCTTTGGCCGCAAAGTTACGAATTCTTTTTCAAATTTTGTTCAAAATTACAGTTAAAGATGCAAAAAGCAAACATTTTGCATTTTTTATGCTCCAAAGCCGTAACATTTCCCCTTTTCCCCTACTTATAGGTAGAAAGTCGAACGAAATAAAATAATATAGGCAATGAGGATACAATACATGAGTGACCTCCATATGGAATTGTGGGATAATTCGCGGTATATTCGTGCGAATGAGTTTGAGGTCGTGGGTGACGTTTTGGTGCTCGCTGGTGACACGTTCTACCTGCGGGATACCGTCGCACCACAAAAGAAATTTTGGAACTGGGCATCAAAGAACTTCCGGCAGGTGTTGCTGGTACCTGGCAATCATGAATTTTATAGTGATGGCGATGTAACTGCACGAGGTGATAGTTGGCAATGGATGTTTCGTGAGAATGTGGGCTATTATTATAATAAGGTGGTGCGCATAGACGATACGGACTTTATCCTTACTACCCTGTGGTTCAAAATACCAGAGCCAGATATGTATCTCGTTCAGCGAGGCATGAATGATTTCCGCCAGATTATGTATGATGGCAGACGGTTCACACCTGATGATTTCAATTTGGAGCATGAGAAATGCCTGAAGTTCTTGAAGCAGGCATTAGAAGAAAGTTCTGCCAAGCATATCGTTGTGGTCACTCATCATCTGCCGACATTATCAGTGGTGGCAGCCCAGCACATGGGTTCCGTCCTAAACGGAGCCTTCGCCACAGAACTGGGCAACTATATTGCTGACAGTCGAATTGACGTCTGGATTTATGGTCACTCGCATACGAATATCGACACCACGATTGGTAACACTCGAATTGTGTGTAACCAGCTCGGTTACATTTATTACAACGAACATCTCACAAACGGATTTGAACCAAATAAAGTGATAGAGTTATGAAAAAGAAACGAAGAAACCCGATTCATGCTTATAAGCATCTGTTGGCCAAAGATTATGATTGGGATTATGGCTATCTCATCGCGTTGGAGAAGAAGAAACTCCAGCGCATGCATGATTATTTCAAAATAAGTGATATTGCGGAGGATAATAAGTATACGACACGTGATTTAGGTATTTGTTTGAAGCTAATCGATATCTTCATGGAGAATGATGGTGTACACAATACTTGGCTCGACCGAGCCTACTCTAGTACAAACATACAATTTCGTAAACTTGATGATGGAAACTATGAGATGGTCGACGATGATAAAGAACCGTTACCTGACATTCCTGTTTATGTGAATACCAGGAACGAAAAGCGATTCTTTCGTAACACTCCAATCAAAGATGCACTGGCTGAAGACAGGCGTGAGTATTCGATACATGTAAAGATCAGTCTCCGCCAGCAAAAGGCACTTCACCTATATCACATGATTAGGGAATACAAACTCTTTGGGTGGTGGGATTAGATGAATTTTGGAAATTTGCAATGAGAAAAAACAAAATAATCATGGGACAAAGAACTAACCTTCTCCTTTCTACGGAGAACAAAGCTGGCGCTCGTCTCAACAAAGTGTATCACCTCCAATGGGGCTACGGAAAAGTAATGCCTGTTATGCTGCTCAACATCCTCTCAGGACAGCACATCGGTGTTGGTAAAGAGAAGCAGAACTTCTTCACTTCAGTCGTCCCCAAAACGGATGACTTATTTGAGCTGCAACGGGACTATTCCTGTTTCGATTTCACGCGACTTGAAGACTGCCAGAAGGTGCTCCACCATTGTGACAACAATAATGGCGCACTAGTCCTCTGCATCAAGGAACGTGGAGACATATATCGCTTGCAAGATGTCAAATACGGTTTTCTTTTAGGGCCAGAAGACTTACCACACGATGAGACTCCTTTCAGCCGTTGGGTGACGCTTGAAGAATACCTAACCCGCCAGCCCAGATATGAAGAAATCGACATCTTCTTCGCCCGAATCTTCAGTCAAATGATGCAATTCTTTAACGCCAAATCAATATCAAACGCATTATGAATAAACCAGTTACAAAGAAAGACGGCCTATATAAAGAGGCCCTTGCCTGGATGTCATACCGCTATGCCATGGGCATGACCGATTACGTCAGCAGAAAAGGCTATAGCGAACTCGAACGCTACCACCAGTTCATGGATATTGAGTTCGGTTCCTATGAATTCCGTGCCCTCGTAAACGCCTTTTGTGCCTTCCTCAAACGGAAGAAAATCAAAGATGTTATCACCCTCAAAGAGACCTACTTGGAACAAGACCTCATCTGGCTCTCAAAGAACTACGCGATGGGCCGACACAGTTATGCCGCAGCCCATTGGCAGGACATCGTTCGCTACAGTCAGGATGTGCTTACCGAAGCCCAAAAGAAGCACAACGCTTTGGACATCCGACGCGAAATAGCCATGCACCTGCAGTTCCAGAATTTCAACTTCTGCATCCCTCACTATATGGAAGAGACCCACAGCCCAATGGACCTGTTCCTCACCTTCATCACCGAGAGCGACATCGACACCGTGGAAAAACTACTGCAGTACAAGCGCATCGAAGTTGTCATCAACAACGATGGCCATATCGAATACGCCACATCATTGAGAGACGATGACGATAAGAAGGAGACCCATTTCTGGCCCATGATGAGCATCGATGACTACTTGGGCTGGGATGCCCTCGCCTCCTTCTTCTACCCGCCTTGTCACAAGGTCTGTCGCACTCTCTTCAATGATCAAGAGGAGCTCATCCCCTACTTCGATGCTTGGCAATACGATTACTCTAGCGAAGGTAAACTGAAATACAAAAAAGTCAAGCGTCCCCTCGACAAATTCCGTATCGAGCCATGGGCTGCCTGGTCCATCAATGAGGAGTATATTGTTGAGGATAATATTAACGAATCAAACAGAAAGGAATAAACTATGGGCGTATATGCACACCGTTTTATAGAAGTCCTCGACAAGGACAACCATTGGCACTTGCTACCACTATGGAGCAAGTACAAAGAAAGTAGTTACAGCCAGCCCGATCTGGTTACCGATGATCTGAAACTCACCAAGCATCATTGCTTCTTGCGTCGTTCATCCTCTGGTTTTTATTCCCCCGGATCATTGTATTCGGTCGACGATATCAGTCACCCGATAGTCCAAAGCGAGCTAAGCGATGAGACCAGAGCCTATATCGAGCACTACGACTGGCCCGTCCGTACCGAATGCTTCCTGCTGTCCGAACTCGAAGCGTTTGCCGACAAATGTCAGGAGCAAGTCTATTCCCATCTTGCCGATGCCTTTCACGACCGTAACATGCAGTTAATCATCAAGATGTTGGCCAATGCCACCAACGCTTCCAAACCGACCGAGGTCGAGGAAGACGATTATTACCGTTCCCCAAGAGCTACCTTTGATGACTATCTCGAAGATTACATAAGCGTCATGGCCGAAGTATTCAAGATCCACTTCCTTATTAGCGAAGTCGATTTCTACTACGATCCCGCCAAAGTCCGAGTGGTGTTCTTTTATGCATAAAAAATCAACAAGCAAGTAGAGCTTTTAAAAAACATAAACAATGAGAAAAACCAAAGACATAGTCTGTTACGACTTTCAGGGCTGGCCGGAGTATAAGATGAACCTCCGTGAAATCCTGCTAGCACTTGGCGGTCAGCAGGATGGCGATTTCATCAAGTTCCCATCTGATGCCCCACTGATGGACATCTACCCCAGAATCCTCGTTGATGACGGAATGGGATACGGTGTAGACGAGAATGTCATCGTATCCGTTGACATCGATCCGCAAAATGAGTACATCAACATTTTCCGAGAGCACAAGCCCTCTGACGAGGAGCAGGCAGAATTAGCCCGACAAGAAAACTCTCACACCTGATAATACCCGCCAGTTCTCTTCGAACCTTTGTGTACTATCAGTCCCTTTGTCGTCAATACACCCACATGGCGCTCTACCGATTTGGCAGGTATCCCAGTGCTTTCAGCAATCACAGGAACCGAACTGCCGGGATGCGTCTTGATGTAGTCATTCCCTCAATAGCCTTGCGGTTCTCCCTTATCGTCGCCAGCACCATAAAGTCCTGCTTCTTAAACTCGGGCTCGGCTTTCCCAGTGTCCATTCCTAAATCTTTATTGTGTCACAAACACCCGCCAGCTGCCAACTTTCTCGCCCCGCTCCACATATTTCTTCTGGAGCAATTGGTCCAGCAACTTCTGTATCGCGGCAATGCTGATGCCCGTCTCGTCTCGCATATCTGCCAGCGTCAGCGTTGGCTGCGTCCGCATAGCGTTCAGTATCTTCGTGTAATTCGGTGTGCGGAAAGCTATCCGCTCCCCATCATACCACCACACGTTCTCATCCTTCTCGCTCACAAACAGCACGTCGTTATACACCTCCGTAGCCACCAGCTCATTAAAGTACTTCAAGAAAGGTCTGATGTCCTTTATTTCAGCATGGGCACCGTCACTGGGTACAGGCCCAACTTCAATATCAGCCTGATGCAGAGCCTCCAAATATTCACTCTTCTTTCTGCTCCTTACCACTATCATCGGATAGTCATGTCGCGAAAGGATAAAGTTCACCATCAGGCGGGCTATGCGCCCATTGCCGTCCTCAAACGGGTGGATGCGGATGTAGCGATAATGAAACAGAGCCGCCAGTTCGATAGGCGACAACTTCCCTTCCTGCTCAGCAGCATTGTACCAATCCACCAGATCTGTCATCAGCCCTGGCGTCTCTTCTGGCGAAGCATACTCGAATCTATCGCCATATCGGGTAATTACACTATTCGGTCGTGTCTTGTACTGTCCCGCATGTACCGTATAGCTTGTCTGCACACCACCTGGCAGATTACGATATACCGTATAATCCTCCCTCAACAGCGTCTTGTGCAGTGTACGGATGAAGTTCTGTGTCAGCGGCATCTCCTTCACGCGAGCCTCCTCAGTCATCATCTTCAGCCCCACGTTGCTGGCCGTCATCTCCTGCACATCCCGCACGTCAGCCTCTCCAATCACCTTACCAAACAGCAGCAGAATCTCCGTCTGTCCATACGTCAGTGTATTACCCTCTATATGGTTGCTGTTATAGTTAAAGTCCACGGTAAACCTGCGGCTCAACCTCTCCCTATCCTTCTCCGATAGAGGTTGCAACTCCTGCCAAGCAGCCAGTGCTTTTTTGATATTCAGATACTTCATACCGTTCGAATCTTTGTCATTTCGGGTGCGAAGGTCGGTGCAAACCGAGCGCAATGAAATGAATTTCAATTGCCGAGGTGCAGCCCGAGCTCGCCAATTTTCTGGCAAATATAAAAAATATTTTTGAAATGGTTGTAATCCTACAACCTTTTTAACACATTTCTTACAAAAAAGGCTAATTTCTACCAGAAACCAGCCTTTTTTCTTCTCCCCTATGTTATTCTTTGCGCATAGGTTTTTACTATTCCATTTGCGAAAATAGACAAAATCTGTCAATTATTGCAAATCTATCAGTTCTCTTTCATTAATTACCCGTGTACTCTATGTTCCGTTAATCCTTAGTTCCGTGGCCTAAACTACTTCCACTGATTCACCCTCCTACACCTCTCGCTCAACTCCAGCAACTCCCTAAACAAACTCAAACGTGGCTCACTCATCCCGTCAGCATTCAATATCTTCCGGTTATGTTTGAGCCACGTATACAGTCGCCTTTCCTCCAAATCATATTTGGAAAGATTCCTGCGATTCGTTTCTATGAAGGCCTTCACCTCATTGTAGTTTGATATCCAACGTTCTTCTTGTGTCATATTCTTAAAAACTCCATGATCTCATCTTGATGGTTCACTACAGCATCCTTGAATCCACCTATGCACATCATCAACTTCCCATTCTTTGAAATCACTGGTACGCCATATTCTCCAACAATAAGCGGATGTTCATTCTGCCCCACCTCAACAAACAGGCTATCCTTAGCTAGTCTGGAAACGAAAACATATTCTTGTGGATTTCCTCCATGTGTTAAATGCTGAAACCAATAGGTATATGAATCTATATATGATGGAAACTTATCTATTATCACCACCTTAAAATCTTTCCCATGTGCTGCCATACCCAATCCAAGAATCTCATTCAGATACAAATCGCCAAATGAATATCCAATAACCAACAGTCGATTATTCTCAATAACCTTTCTAGTCAAATCTGAAAGATATACATTATTGGGAGCAAATGTCATCTTCTCCGTTTTTCTCGAGCCAGACACAACAACTGGTTGCAAATACTCTTCTTTCGCCTGATTAGATGGTGGAAACTGCCCCCTCAATCCTATTTTTGCACGCAGTCCGATAATCCCTATTCTTTACCAAGTCCCGCATACTATAATCAAACGGGTACGACTTTGCTTCACTGAATAAGATTTGGCCATGCAAATGTGCTATCGTTGACAGATTTCTTCGATTCTCATAAGATTGTTTTGCCGAAAAACGACTATAGTCTTCATCTTCTTTAATCGGAAGAAAGCCATCCTCATATTCACCAAGACTATTTTCTATCGTATTGTCATAATTCAGATTGAATATATTCGATTTACCAGACAAGGATTTCCAAAAATCTCGATACCATTTTTCGGATAATTCATCCTCACGAAAATGAGTATCATATTGATCAACAATATCCATCACCGTCTTTTGCAGCCCGTATGCAGCCCTGATATAATCATACGTATGGATATCTTTCAAAAACTTGTCAGGATGAATTAAGGTTCCGAACTCAGGAAAGGCCAGCCAGGAAATGTATTCCTTATGCAAACAGCCACTATATGCAATGCACATTTCGAGGATATGCAACAAATTCTCAAAGTTTAATTGTGCCCGATTAATGTGGTTTTTCTCTGATACTTTGTTTAATTTATCAACCACATGGGTATAGAGCTCACGCAAGAGTGGTCTTTCACCACCTTCCACTTTATGGATGTTTAGTTTCAACACCTCCTCTGTAATATTACTCACAGACGGAAAGAGACCATTGTGCTGAAAGTCCAAAACAGCACCAGCCCCCACAATTATCGTTACTCCACTATCCATATTGTATACAAACTTCTTGATACATGAATCTATTCTTCCTTCACCATCTTTTCAGCAGCCTTAGCCACGAAAGCATTCCAGCGGTTAAGATAATCTACACCCGCCTGATGATCTTTAGTATTCCAAAAAGCAGATATCAAATACTTCGATTCTTCCTCTGCATTATCGGTCAGATAGAATGCAAAATCATCAATTCCAAACTCATTTTTCTTCAAGTCCTCATCAGTAATACCCAAATTTCCATAATAAGTAGCCGTTTCTTTCGATATTGAAAGAAGATCCCTTCGTAGTGCTTTCAATAAAGAATATCTCTCTATCAGTTGCTTGAACCTATAGAAGTCAGGATGTAGCGCATTATAGTATAACCATACTAGCTCATAGCGCGAGAGGGTTCCACGCATAAAAGACAGGTAACGATACTTTTCTTCAAATGAGAATTCCTGCGAGTCTACAAATTGCACGATCTTGTATAGATGACGAAAATAATGGTCGAAATATGAGGGTATTAAAGTCCCATCATAATTCTCTAATCCACAGAATCGCAAGTAGCCTCTATACCCCATTAAATTTCTACCTGTTTTAATACGAACATCCATAAAAAGGTATCGAAACACATCACGGCCTACCACTTCTCTTTTTACGAGTTTCCCATCTGCAAAGTGGCTTCCCCTTATAGAAGCAGGAATCTTTTCATCGTCATAATAATCATACCTCAGTCCATCCACAATCTGCTGCTGAAGGTTAAGCATATTATAGAACAGACTCTCAAACCGCTGTCTTTTCATGGTCTCATTCTGCTTTTCAAACTCAGCAGTCTGCTCCTCCATTTCTTTTCTTGTGAGCGCGAGTTCTTCACGCTGCAATTTTAGATCATTTCTTTGTAGTTTCAAATCCCTTCTTTGAAGAATAATTGTATATATCAGGCCTGCGAAAGCAAGGCCAGAAAACAAAGCATTCACTGCGCCGAACTGGTCGCCAAAAGTACCACGCCAATTTGGGTCATTATTAACCCAAATTAAGCTCATGTTCAGAAGGAATAAAACAACAACCCCTCCAAGCATCACCCACACAATATTCTTTTTCATCCAATCCGTAATCATTATCATTTGTTAAGTTCTATGACTCAATTTATATAAATTCTCTTCTTATCCCGTTTGTCGCCATGAAATGACATCATTATAGTCTCGCATACCGCGCCATCGTCGCCGCCTTTCCACCGCAAATATACTAAAAAATCCTTTCCGTTCCAAGCCTAATGACAAAAATCACACATTCCGTCCGTTTTTTCTTCAAAAACAAGCATATCCACCTCAAGAAAACCACCGTTTCCTCCGCATCAGCGCAGGGCCCAGTCTCCTATGCAGCGTCTCCGTAGCTGCCAAATCCATCATGATTCGTAGAATCGAAGGCAAACATACAAATAAGAAAGCAAATAAAAGTTATTTCTTACATCACTATCGTAGAATTTTACTATCTTTGTAACCAAAATCCCACAATGGTGGACTTATTATAACACAGATTTATGGCAGTATTTGATACACTTAGAGGTTATAGGACTCAGTTTCTTTATACTTTATACAGAATCATTTCTACAAATAATTCTGGAAAAGAAGTCTTCCGTCCCGAAGGGATTGAAGATCTGGATATTCTTGTGGATGACAATGTGGTAGAGTCAATACAAGTAAAAAACTACAAAAGTGGCCTATTGGGATATGCTCATTTATCATCCAATGCCCACACAACGAGTTTCTTCTCACGTGGAATAAACACATTGCGTAAGTACCCACAGGCAAAGCTCAAAGTATTTTCTTTCCATGACGTTGATGACGATCTCCTCCAGAAGCCAAGACTGTCAAACAAACTCAAACATGATAAGCACACAAGATTCTCTACAAACGATATAACTAGTCTTATCAATGCTTTTGATGTAAAGATTAGGGCAGAGCACTCATTATATGAAGAGATTGTTGCCATCTTAAAACAAAAATTTCCTTCTTTTAATCCGGAGTACGAGATTAAATTACTGACTCAGTGGATATACAATGCGGCTGAAGAAGGTAAGCAACTGACTTACAACGATTTGACAAATGTGCGCGAACAATATATGACATTTAATAATCAACAGGCTTCGGTTCTTTCTGAATATGGCCTCACCGTTATTAAATTGGACCAAGTACCAGGTATATCTCAAGATAATATAAAAGAAGAGTTTTACAACGGCGTTTCGGCTCGTTTGTATCATATCCAGGCAGGGCTAGATGTTAAACGAGAGCAGAAACTTCTGCAAATAAAGAAAGCATTAATCGATTCTAATGTGGTAATTCTTCATGGTCAATCTGGTCAGGGTAAGAGTACGTTAGCGTATCGATATATAAATGACTATTGCCCATTCGCTTATGAAATTAAAAATAGCAATGATGGGAATATCAGCAGGATAATAGCCACACTCTCTGCATTAGCCAAAGACCTACCATGGAAAATTGTATTATACTTAGATGTTATTCCATCGAATACTGAATGGGTACAGGTCGTCAAGGAGTTCGCTAACTACGAGAAAGTTCAGTGTATTATAACCATTCGCCAAGAAGATTGGAATCAGAAGAAAAATGTTGTTATTACCAATAACAGTACCATTTCTGAGATAGAAGTGACGCTAATAAAAGAAGAGGCTTATAAAATATACGAGACCATTAAGTTAAATAATGAGAACTCATTCCCTTTGCCGTTTGAAGAAGTATGGAAGAAGGAGGGCGTACATGGCTCTCTTCTTGAATTTATTTACTTCCTTAATCACGGGCGCAGTTTGAAATCAAGAATTGCCGAACAAGTAGAGAAGATCACTGATAAAAACAGGGATTTGTTGGCTTATATAGCATTAGGGAATCACCTAGGTGGCCATATCAACAAAAAATCTTTGCCTGATATGACTAATATGTCTATTCTTGAAGTAGAACGCCTTGTAAGAATTTGGAATAAGGAATATTTTGTTATCAACGAGGATGGCGACTTTTCTGATGTTCATCCTATTCGCACAATGTTGATCATTGACCAAATATTTAATAACGATGTTAAAATCATAGTAAGATATGGTCTAAATCTGTATAAGCTAGTAGATTCTAATCAAACCGACATATATCTTATTAGATTGATGAACGAGGGAATGTCCGCATGTGAATTGGTTGATTGGGAGGCTGATCAGGAACAACTCTCTCCTGCCATTTATTATGGTATTGCAAAGGCATTACTATGGATAAGAATAAAGGAATATCAAGAAAAACATAAGGGGCTTATTGACCAAATAAAGAATAAAGTAGGTGGCGCTTGGTATTTATATCTTCCTTTTAATTTTACAGAAATTGACATTCAAGAATCTGTGAAAGAACTTATGAAGTCGATTAACAACAATATGCCAGACCTATCATATATTACCAACCAATTCGAGCCACAATCCATCGTTTTTGAGCATATCGAAAGGTGGCTGTGTGAAAAAGAACTGCATCTTTCTATCAAATCAGAACAAGATTTGGTAAAAGCTGGTGAATTCTTATATATAATATCTCAACTGAGCATTTCCACAAAGATAGAGATAGGTATACTTCCGTTTAAAGGAATAGGATGTTCACTGGCAGACATGTCAACAATACTCCTAGGATTTAAGTTATACAACTATTCTGACGAAAACATTGCAGACATTGAAAAAACTTTCGTTAATAATCTGCGGCATCGATATAATATTGTAAACTTTAGAATCAATGATGATAAACTGCATATTCAATCATTCCTTGATTATTTTAATGATCATGATGATGAAAGTAGAGCAGGATTCATAACTGAACAGCACAATATGGCTATATTAGAACTCTGCCGTAGAGCATTTCCAAAAATCAAGATATATAATTCTAAAATTATAGATGATACTATTATTTCGTTTTTCCCAACTTTGCCCACAGAAAAAAATATTGCAAGAGAAAATTTTCCCCTCTATGAGATGACAGAATACCGTTCCATATTAAGCAGGTTGTATCAACGGTCATATCTATTACCAGATCGACTAGCGTACGCAGATACTTGTATATCACTAAGAAAACGATATGCTAAGACTGTCTACGAGGTAGCCCACAGTATTGAAAAGTGGAGTTGTGCCAAATCAAGAAATAACGCATTATTGGCCAATGCCTATAAGCAAGCATCTGATCTTATTGCATCAAGTAACATTGAAATACCTCTATCAGAAATAAGTGAATATGGATTAGACTACAAATCTGACGAGACATATATGCCAGATGATTTGTATACTCATAGAAATAAAAAAAAGACAGATATAGAAGAGGTTCAGGATATGATTTCATCACAGATAACCTCACTAAACAATTTCTTCATCCAATCGTTTAGTCTTTTAATTGAAGAGCATAATGACAATTACAAACGAACATCAATAGCCAATTTATATGAGGCGATAAATCAACTGGACAAATTGCAGACGACGTTCAAAAGAGTTCTTGGCGAATATGTAAACAATGAGGAATTGAATTGTGTAGAAAAGGCAGAACAAGTCAATCTTAAGATGCTCTGGGTTATATGGGAGGCATATATTAGCAATAACGGTGCCAAATTAAATAGTGCAAATCTAATTCGTAGATTTGATTATAAAGAGAAGAACTTAGCAAACGAGATTCTTAAAGAATTGAATACGTATCTCTCCGAGCATTCGTCACAGAAAAAAGCCTCCTATTGCGGTTCGTCTATTAAGATTGATTGCAAGTATGAAGATATGGATGCAAAAGCCGACATCGTTATAGAATGTATAGATGCACTGCAAAACACATTCTCTGATTATACATATTTCTCATCCGAACGATTAATCATGGGGCGCAAGGTAAAAGAAGTATGGATCAATCCTGTGTATTGTTGTAATGTCTATGATGATTCCAACCTCGACTTACATTACACATCACTGTCCATCAACAGATTCTTTGCAATAGAAGAAGATGATAATTTGGAGTCAAGTAGTTACCCGCAATATGATGCTGACATGTCCGCCTATAATCTTTGTCCCAAAGTAAGGGATTATAATACTATCATGGCACAACTCTTTGATATGGTAATGACAACCCATAAAATAGCTTCTGCCTTACAATTTGTTACAGATGATGACGAGGTCGGTATTGAGGTAATTCAGGATTACGCATATAAATCGAGAGAGCGCTTCCTTGAAAACAAGGTTGTGAATATTCCATCATATAGAAAATCCCTGCAGACATCTGACAATTCAATCAACAACTATATCGACAAGTTGTTAGATACAATGGAATCCTTTTATTCTCTCCTTGATACGAATAAAGAATGGTGGACGTCTTGCCAGGAGTGCATAGAATCATATATAGGTATAATACCGAACGATTGGAAAATAAAAGCATGTCTAACAATGAGTTAGTCATCTCTGAGTATTTAAGGTGAGGTTCCTGGCGAATTCGAACCGCCGTACCATTCAATTCCCACGTCAAACAGCCCCATATTCACGAAGAAAAGCCAGCCTAATGACTGACTTTTCCATTTCCATTGATTAACATGCTTATTCTTTTCCGCCAGGCTTTGTCCCATCAGCCATTTATTCTTCATTCAAGGCGTACTCAATTGCACTGGTAAACCCAAAATCCTTCATCGCATTAAGTATTTCCTCATCGGTAAGATTCTGGCTTTTGTAGGTTTTAACTAGGTTAATAGCAATCCTGCGCCTCTCAGTCAAAAATTGGTGCTTCAGATTAAATGCATTGATGGTGTATTCTGCTTTATCTTTATCCACTTTAGAGAGACCATCCATAGGTTTAATAATACCCTCATCCATATAGGTAAGAAAATGATGCGGGTCATCCAATACTGGATTAATAAGTCTGTCATAGTCGGTTGAAGATTTTACAACGGTATCTTTGATATCTGCACCAAAGCCAGAATGGTGTTCATCAGCAATCTAAATGTGATTTTCTCGTTTTGTCGGGAGATAAATGGCGAGAAAAAAAATTTTTGCTTAGTGACAAATCCGCGTAAGAAGCTGA
>Ga0310697_10002778_pt1 | contig 18198 bp, 15 predicted proteins | sample 172DNAGHGlowgp2_FD_203883 | JGI IMG/M metagenome (GOLD analysis project Ga0310697, IMG submission 203883) | Sheep rumen microbial communities from Palmerston North, Manawatu-Wanganui, New Zealand - 1728 DNA GHGlow gp2 (v2) (version 2) | ecosystem: Host-associated > Mammals > Digestive system >... | reverse complement strand
CAGCGGTGGAAGGGGTTCACGCGTGCCTGCTCATGCTCAACGTTGGGTCAACCCCTCCGTCATCCGACACCCTCTCAGTCTCGACGCGGGCGGACACGCGCCGAGACAGCTCCCCCAGAGGGGGAGTCAAGAGCTTCCCCTTCACATTCTCTTTTCCCTCCGCATAGTCTGATACCAGATGACTTGCGGAGGGTATTTTTATGGTTTCAAGCTTTCTGTGGGCGCTCGGCGGCACACAGTTTATTTTTTTCATGACGGCGCTGGGCGCGTCGCTGGTGTTTTTCTTCCGGGGGCAAGAGCTGCGCTTTCAAAAGGCGCTGCTGGGCTTTGCGGGCGGGGTGATGACCGCCGCCTCGGTGTGGAGCCTGCTGCTGCCCGCCATCGAGCAGACGGAGGCGGAGAGCGGGCTTCCCGCATGGCTCCCGGCCGCGGCGGGACTGGTATTGGGGGCGTTCTTCATTCTTCTGGCGGACGCGCTGCAAAAGGGCGCGGCGGGTAAGGAGCGGCTGCTTTTCACCGCCATCACGCTCCACAACATCCCGGAGGGTATGGCGGTTGGTCTCGCCTTCGCCCTGGCTGCCGACGGGGACGGCCTTGCCGCCGCGCTGGCCCTCGCCCTCGGGATCGGGGTGCAGAACTTTCCGGAGGGGGCGGCGGTGTCGCTGCCGCTGCGCCAGTGCGGCATGGGGCGCGGCAGGGCCTTTCTCTGCGGCGCGGCCTCCGGCGCGGTGGAACCGGTCTTCGGCCTGCTGGCCTTCGGCACGGCCCGGTGGGTGCATCCGCTGATGCCCTGGCTGCTGAGCTTTTCCGCCGGGGCGATGCTCTATGTCACCGCCTGTGAGCTCTGTCCGGAGTCCCGCGGGCGCGTCGGCACCCTCGGCTACATCGGGGGCTTTGTGCTGATGATGGTGCTGGACGTGGCGCTGGGATGAAAAACACGGCGGATCCATGCGAATCCGCCGTGTTTTTGCAGAAATACTTACAGCTTATGAAGAAGTTCAGTCGTTGTCCACGTCGAGGTCGACCGGCTTCTTGTCGTCCGGGTCGATGCCGGTGGCGTCCTTCTCCGCCTTCTTTTCGAGCTTGTTCATGAAAATTGGGGAGAGAATGCCGACGACGCACATGGCGATCAGCACCCAGCACACAACGGACGAGAACAGGACGGAGATGTCGCCGCGCGAGGTGCGCAGGGCGTTTCTGAGTCCTTTTTCGCCGATGGGGCCGAGGATCAGCGCGAGCACCACGGCCGCCGTGTTGAGGTCGAGCTTGCGCATCAGGTAGCCGAGCACGCCGAAGACCAGCATCACGACGATGTCCATGATGTTCTTATGAATCGCGTAGGAGCCGACAAAGCACAGCACCGTCACACAGGGGATCAGGATCGCGTCGGAAAGGCGCGAGATCTGCGCGAAGCCGCGGCAGCCGATCAGACCGATGCCCAGCATGAAAAACTGCACCAGCACAAAGCCCGCGAAGAAGGTGTAGGTCATGGGGGCGTACTTGCCGAAAAGCTCCGGGCCGGGGGTGAGGCCCTGGATCACAAGGCCGCCCATCAGCACCGCCGTGACGGATTCGCCGGGGATGCCGAGCGTCAGCGTCGGGATCAGAGAGCCGCCGGTGACGGCGTTGTTGGCAGCTTCGGAGCCAGCCACACCCTCAATGGAGCCTTTGCCGAACATCTCCTTATGCTTGGAAAACTGGCGGGAGGTGTTGTAGCCCAAAAAGCAGGCGATGGACGCGCCCGCGCCGGGGAGGATGCCGATGAGGTTGCCGATGATCCAGGAGCGCAGGATCGTGGGGCGCAGCAGCTTCCGCTCCGAACGGCTCAGGCTCATTTTGTCGGTGAACTTGGTGGCCTGGGCACGCTCCTTGATCTTCTTCTCAGCCAGGATGAAGACCTGGGACATGGAGAACAGACCGATCAGCGCGCAGGTGGTGTTAATGCCCTCGGCAAAGTAGGAGCTCGGCATAAAGCGCTTGACGCCGGAGATGGGGTCAAGGCCGATGGTGGAAATGAGCAGACCCAGCGCGCCGGACATGAGGCCCTTGATCATGGACTTGGACGACACGCCCGCAATGATCGTGAGGCCGAAGATACTGAGCCAAAAATACTCCGCCGACATGAACTTCAGCGTGAGCTTTGCCAGCAGCGGCGAGAAGAAGTACAGCGACACGCAGCTCAAAAGACCGCCCCAGAAGGAGGCATAGCACGCGGTAAAGAGCGCCTTGCCCGCCTGACCGCGCTGGGTCATCTGGTAGCCCTCAATGGCGGTCGCGGCGGAGGCCGGGGTGCCGGGGGTATGGATCAGGATGGCAGAGATGGAGCCGCCGAAGATGGCGCCGCAGTAGATGGCGCCGAGGACGATGAGGCCGGTCTCCGGCTTCATCGTGAAGGTCATGGGCAGCATGAGAGCAACGCCCATCGCGGCGGACAGGCCCGGCATACAGCCGATGACGATGCCCATGGCAACGCCGCCTGCCATCATGAGAAGGTTAATGGGGGTCAGGGCGTTGAGAAAGCCCGCGCCCATCAGCGATAAGGTTTCAAGCATTTTCGCGCCCTCCTTTACTTAGCAATTGCTTTCATCACGGTGCCCACGGGCAGCTTCACGCCCAGGAACTTCTGGAACGCAAAGTAGATGAGCCCCACAATGACAACAACCGTGATGGCGGTATAGAGCGGCGGAACCTTCAAAAACAGCAGCACCGCCACCATGAACAAGACGGTAGAAATGTAGAAGCCGAAATAGTAGATGCAGACAAGGTACAGGATCGTGGCGATCAGGCACACGAAAAACTGCTTGGCCTGGAACCCGGCAAAGACCTCGTCCACGCCGCTCTCCACGCCGTGCTTTTTGGCGTTAATGAGCATCTGCACAAGATACAGGGTCGTCAGGCCGAACAGCAGCAGGATCGTAAAGCGGGGGTAGGTCTGGCTGGAGGCCTTCAGCTTTGTCATGTGATAGTAGAAATAGCCGCAGACGGCGTACATGAACAGCACGACGCCCACGTCCGTCAGCTTCATCTTCAAGGGGTCTTCCCTCCTTTAACACACTCTCTTTTCAAAGAAAGGGCAGGATTGCCCTGCCCTTTCAAATTCAGCTGTTGCGGATGCGCGAATCAGTAATCGTACCAGAAGCCCTCGGCCAGGCTTTCGGCGAAGGTCTGCTGCTGCTTGATGAGCTCGCCCGTTGCGGCGGCATCCTTGTAATCGGTGGCCATGCCGGCCTGCTCGGCGGCGGCAATGTAGTCGGGATCTTCCATGGCGGCCTTGAAGGCTTCCTCATAGAACTTGACGACATCCTCGCTCACACCGGCGGGAGCGACAATGCAGCGGGAGGAGCCCAGCCAGTCGGGGTAGAAGCCCAGCTCACCGAGGGTGGGCACGTCGGGCAGCTCGGGCAGGCGCTCGGGGTTGAAGACACCGAGGATCTTGTACTCGGATTCCTGGCCGGCGATGTCGGCGAGCTTGACGACAGAGAAGTCCGCCTCAGCGCCGCGCAGGGACAGGAGCTGGTCGGCAGTGCCGCCCTGGGGAATGTCGATATACATGAAGCCGGCAGAGTTGGCAAACGCCTGTGCGCCGATGTGGTTGGAGGCCTGCGGGCCGTTGGTGGAGGCCTTCAGCTCGCTCTTGCCGCCCTCGTTGGCCTTGCCGTAGTCAACAAGCGCCTTGAGATCGGGGAAGCGGTCGTCATCCGCGCGGACGATGACGATGGAGGTCTCGGTCACGTGGTTGCAGATGGGGGCGAAGCTGTCAACGGTGTAGGTGCCCATCTCGTTGACGATGGAACTGGAGAAGTTGGGGAGGTTGATGAAGCCGATGGTCTGGCCGTCCTTGTCGGCGTCAGCCAGCTGGGACCAGCCGATGGAGCCGGAGCCGCCCTCCACGTTCTCGATGACGAGGGTCTGGCCGACGTACTTCTCGGCGTACTTGGCGAGGATACGGGCAGTGTTGTCGGTGCCTGAGCCGGCCTTGTAGGATACGATCACGGATACGGGGCCCGAGGGTTTGAAGTCTGCACAGGCGGTGACGCTCAGGGCGAACATCATGCACAGTACGAGCGCGAGCGCAAGGATCTTTTTCATGGGTCTTTCCTCCTTTAATATAATTGTTCGTGCGAACGGAGTCTCTCTATTCTCCGTAAGATGCAGTCATTATAGCACGTTCCGCCGGTCAGCACAAGCACCTTTTCCAAAGCTGCACGAAAAAGCGCCATCCGTTTTGTGTGTAGTATACAAGAAAATGTTAAGCATTTCAGCGCCGTTTTATTGTTGTGCTTTGTTTCGGGGAATAAAAATTCACAACATCCGGTTTGACAGCACGTATTCTTTCTTGTTATAATAGAAGTTAGCAGAGAGTATGTACGTACAATTGAGGAGGAATCAACATGAGCATCAAAAATCCCGTGGCCGGGAAGGACGGCAACAAATACGTTCCCTTTGAGGAGCGCACCGGCGATAGCTCCGTCGTGTTTTTCACCCGTGATCTTTCTGAGGAGGGACTCAAGAAAATCTATGACAAGGTCAGCTCCGTCCTGACCGGCAAGGTCGCCGTCAAGCTGCACACCGGCGAGGCCGAGGGCCCCAACATTCTCCCCCGCCCCTGGGTGAAGGAGCTGCTTGCTTCCCGCCTGCCGGACGCCACCATCATCGAGACCAACACCTACTACGAGGGCAGCCGCTACACCACCGAGGATCACCGCAAGACCCTGGAAATCAACGGCTGGACCTTCTGCCCCGTGGACATCACCGACAGCGAGGGCGTGACCACCCTGCCTGTCAAGGGCGGCAAATGGTTCGACGAGATGCACGTCGGCAAGAGCATGCCCGGCTATGATTCCCTGCTGGTGCTGACGCACTTCAAGGGCCACACCATGGGCGGCTTCGGCGGCAGCAACAAGAACATCGGCATCGGCTGCGCGGACGGGCGCATCGGCAAGAAGGAGATCCACACCTACCCCAACGGCGACATGTGGAGCATTGCCGAAGAGGAGCTGATGGAGCGCATCTCCGAATCCACCAAGGCCACCATCGACTACTTCGCCCCCCACGTCTGCTACATCAACACCATGCGCAACATGTCTGTGGACTGCGACTGCGCCGGCCCCGGAGCCGAGCCTGTCGTGACGCCCGACGTGGGCATCCTGGCCTCCCTGGACATTCTAGCAGTGGATAACGCCTGCGTGGACATGATCTACAACCTGCCCAAGGGCGCGGGCAAGACCTTCATTGAGCGTGTGGAGACCCGCCACGGTCTGCGCCAGCTCAGCTATATGAAGGAGCTCGGTATGGGCAACGACCGCTACACCCTCATCGACATTGACAACGGCGACGCCGTCATCACCGCCGCCGAGGCCGTCAAGGACGTGGAGCCCGGCTGGAAGCCCGACCGCTACAACACCTTCTGGGGCCGCAACAAGCACGCCTGATTCGCTTTAACCAATGAAAAAAACCGCTCGGTTTCGAGCGGTTTTTTTCATTGCCCGGCCTGATGCTTGCAGCGGTCGAGCCAGGGGCTGTGGCGGTAGTAGATAAGATAAGCCAGCGCCGTGACGCACCAGGTAAAGGGGTAGCTGATGCTCACGCACTCGATGGTGTTCCAGTGCGGCACCACGAAGAGCACCCACAGCACCCGCAGCAGGCACACGCCCACAAGGCTGATGATCATGGGGCGCACGGAATCGCCCGCGCCGCGCAGGGCGTTGGAGAGGATGTCAATAAACACCCAGACTACGTAGAAGGGCGCAAAGTAAAACATAAGCCGACGCGCGAGTTCAATGACCTCGGCGCTGTCGGAGAACATGCGCAGCATATAGGGCGCGAGCGTGAGCAGCAGCACCGACAGCACCGCCGTGACGCCGATATCCGTCAGCAGCCACTGGCGCACGCCCTTGCGCATGCGCTCATACTTTCCCGCGCCGAAGTTCTGGCCCACGAAGGTACACAGGGCCGTGCCCATGGCATTGCTTGTGACCCAGAAGAGCGCGTCGAATTTGCCGAGGGCCGTCCAGGCCGCGACGGTCACGGTGCCGAAGTTGTTGACCGCGGCCTGCAAGATGAGGTTTGACAGGGAGTACATGGAGCCCTGCAGCGCCGCCGGGATACCGAGGTTCAGAATGCGGCGCAGTGTGGCGGGGTCGATTTTAAGCTCCGACACCCGCAGTTTCCAGGGGCCGTCCGCGCGGCCCAGGTGGACAAGCACCAGCAGGGCGCTCACGCCGAGAGAGATCACCGTCGCCGCCGCCGCGCCCGCGACGCCCCAGGGAAGCACCGCCACGAACAGCAGATCCAGCGCAATGTTCAAAAGGCAGCAGATGCCCAGAAAGATCAGCGGCCAGCGGGAATCTCCCACCGCGCGGAGAATGCCGGAGCCGATGTTAAAGAGAAGCATCCCCGTCGCGCCGAGGTAGTAGATGCGCAGATACAGTGCCGAATCCGGCAGGATGTCCGCGGGTGTCTTCACCGCCTCCAGGGACCAGGGGGCCGTAAGCCAGCCGAAGCCCGTCAGCACAAGGCCCGCCGCAAAGCAGAAGAAGATAATCGTATGTACGGCCCGCTTCAGGTGCTCCTCGTCCCGTGCGCCGTAATACTGCGAGATGACCACCGTGGCCCCGGTGCCGAGGCCGGTAAAGAAGCCGATGACCAGGTTGGTGATCACGGCAGGACTGCCGCCCACCGCCGCGAGCGCAGCCGGTCCCAGACAGCGGCCCACCACGATGGCGTCCACGGTGTTATATAATTGGAAGAAGAGCATCCCGAAGAGGATGGGGAAGAAAAAGAGCGTCAGCTTTCCCAGTATGCTTCCTCGGGTCAGATCCTGTTTTTCGTCCATGGCTGCATTTCCTTTCCTGCGCAAAAGCGTGGGCATTATACAGCCGGGGCCGGAAAAATGCAAGGGGTGTCTGCGCCCGGGCTGTATATTTGAAAAAATGGTGCTGTCTCATAACGGGACAGCACCTTGTCTGTTTATGGAACCGGGATATCGCTGCCCACGATCAGCTTGCCGTTTTCATCGAATTTCACATTGGACGGCATAGCCGGTGTCGGTCTTGGCGTCGGGGTTGGTCTTGGCGTCGGACTCGGGGTCGGAGTCGGGAACGGATTCAGAGCCGGTGGCTGTCCCTGGCTCGGAGTCGGGCTCGGGGTCGGATTTGCCGCAGGCGTCTCTTCGAATATGGGGAGCGGTGTCGGAGTCGGGCTCGGGGTCGGCCTTGGCCCCGACGGGGGCGGCAGCGACGGCCCGCCCGGGGATGCAGGCGTCGGCCTCGGTATGTAGCGCGGAGTCCAGGGGTACACGCCCGCTTCGCCGTAGAGCCATTCAAGCAGATCTTTATAATAGTACCAGATATCCCAAAGCGTAATATCTTCTTCGTAGCTTTCAACAACGCCGGGTTGGGCCGTGACCGTTGGCAGCGGGTTCGTACCTGACTGGATGGGCGGCCGCGGCGTCGCGGCAGATATCGGCGCGATTGCGGGGCGTGGGGTCGGACTCGGCATCGGCGCGGCCGTCGGCACAGCCGTGGGACTCGGTGTCGGTGCCGGGGTAGACACGGGCCGCGGCGTCAGTGTCGGAAGCGGTATTGGTGTCGGGGTCGGTTCCGGCGTCGGCTCAGGGGTCGGTTCCGGTGTTGCTTCCGGGGTCGGTTCCGGCGTTGGTGTCGGCGTCGGCGTTGACTCCGGTGTCGGCTCCTGTGTTGGGACTGGAGTCGGTGTCGGTTCGGGCTTTTTATTGCAGCCGGTCAACAAGCTGCATGCCATCAGTATGCAAAGGGCCAGGCACAGCCCCCGCGCAATTGTTTTCTCTCTCTTCATAGCGTGTCCTTGTTCGGCGCTGTTCCCGCTCAGGCAGCGGCGCTGTAAGCCATGGCAGCCTGATACAATGTATACAGTGCCGCGCAGAAATTTTTCTGTGCCTCACCGCAGCTTCCCTCAGGGTTCAGGGCCATCCGCACCGCAGACAATGTGGAGACCCGCAGCAAGCCGGTCTCTCCGCTGTCGCTGATCACCACGTCAAGCATGGTTCCAAAGCCATTGAGCTTCACGGAAGCCAGCGGATAAATACCGTTTTCGTCCGGCTCAAGCGTTTTTCCATAAACTGAGACCTCCGGTGTGCCGACAGCTCCGTCCATCCGATCGAGTACAAAGCCAAGGCTGAACCCGGGCTGTGCGTCGAGCACAAGGCCCGCGCTTTCCACCTTCCCAGCCTGTGCCAACTCGATCTCGTGATCTGCCAGGGCTGCAAAGATTGCAGCGTGATCATACTGCACATCATCGTCGCTTGTCTCTGCATATCCGAAGCAGATCTCCGCAAAACGGCCAAGATCTCCCAGCGCGGTGAGAAGCTCCCGGGCGGGGTCCTTCTCTCCCGCCGCGTCGATAAAGTCCCGGACGGAAAAAGCCGGTCCCGGCACGCTCAGTTCGCCCCGGCAGAAAACCGGCGTGATCTCAGTTGCCAGCTCAAGCGGGCTAAGCCAACAGACGAAGCGCCAGCTGTCCCCGTCCGCCTCCGCGTCCGTGATCGGACAGAGCTGCTGCTCCTCAGCGCCCTCAAAGCGCACGAAGCTCTCCGTCCGGTATTCCTCGGGAATGTGCAGGATGAACACCAGCCCGACCCGGTCGCCGAGCCGAAGCGCATGCCCCGTGAATTGGACGCCATCCTCTGCAGGTTCCGGCTGTGTGCCCAGAAACAGCGCTGTTTCCTCGATTTCCAGCTCTTGCATGTCAGACGCCGGCTGCGCGTCCTCCGCTGTATCATCGGAAACCGGCGCCATCTCCTGCCCGCTCAGCTCCGCCTGTTCGATTTGTTCAATTTGTTCGATCTGTTCTGGCTGCTCGCTTATGGCTTCCCCGTCGGTTTCTTCCTCAATCAGTACAGTCTCTGCCGCCTCTTCAACCAGAATCGGGAAAGCAGTCCCGTCTTCCACTGCAAGTCCCGTCTCCCTCGGGTCTTCGCCGAAGGCTGCGGGCGACAGAAAGAGCAGCATCATGACAATCAGCAGAAAACTTACGCTTCTGCAAATATTCACGCTCATGGTTTCCCCCTGCGTTAATCGTTTTCCGGTTCTGTCACGTCAGTGTTCAGAATTATGTAAATCTTATCACATTTTCCGTAGATCGACAAGGCTTAAATTTATTTGTCATTTCCTGTCTTTTTTGACGTTTTTCCCAAAGTGCTTGAATTCCCACCAACCCTGGATTATAATATCTTTATATTACGAAGGGAGGGCACTGCCATGATGATTTCCACGCGGGGCCGTTATGCGCTGCGTGTCCTGGTCGATCTGGCCGAGCGGCAGTCCGATGATTACGTGACACTCAAGGAGATCGCCGAGCGGCAGGAAATTTCCGAAAAATACCTGGAGAGCATTGTCAAGCTGCTGGTAAAGGCGGGGATGCTGGACGGTCTGCGCGGCAAGGGCGGCGGTTATCGCCTCGGACGGGACGCAGCGGAGATTACGGTGCTGGAAGTACTGCGCACGGCGGAGGGGCCGCTTGCCCCGGTGGCCTGCCTGGAGGAGGGCAGCAAAGCCTGCCCGCGCGCGGGCGAATGCCGGACACTCCCGCTTTGGAAGGGGCTGGACGAGCTTGTCAGCAACTATCTTGGCAGCTATACGATCCGGGATATCGCCCAGTCGAACCCCGACGGTTTTGTCTATGTGATCTGAGGCTGATTGCAAATTATTCTCATGTTTTTACAATTCGGTAACAGTATTTGCATATCCTCTGAAACATCTCTGCGGTATTATAGTCCTGCAAGTAGCAAAGAACAAACACGATTCTTCATAATGTCCCCCAGGGAAAATGCAAAAGCAGAGTGATCAGGCACTCTGCTTTTCCTATATCTTCACATAGCCAGCTTTTCCGCCAGCTCCCTGGCCGTGAGGCACAGAGAGCGGGCCAGCTCCGCGTCGCCGGACTTGACCGCGATGCGCACGGCGCTTCTCACCGCGCTCGGGCAGATGTGCAGCTCGTAGTCCTTCCCCTTCAGGCGGATGCCGTCGTCGTATTCCGCCCCCATGTCGAGCATCAGCTCCGAGAGCGTGCCCATCAGCCGCGCCCGGTCCTCGCAGGCGCAGCTTGTGACAAAGCCCTCCTCTTCTCTGTCGCCGCCCTGGCTGCTCTTCGTGAGGCGGAAAGCCTCTCCCGGCTCCAGGCGGAGCTTCCCATCCAGGGCATCGGCGCAGCAGCGGTAGTAATCCTGTGGTGTGCCGATGTCCCGCCAGTAGCCCTCCATTTCAAGGCCGTAAAGCTTTTCCCCCTCCCGGAGAAGCTGCGGGAACAGATCCTTCCCGAAGTCACAGCCGCCCGGCGGCACACGGTCAAGCGCGCGCGGGGAGAGCGCGTAGATGCCCGTGTTCACCAGGTCCGTCACCACCCGGGGCCATTCAGGTTTTTCAATAAAGCTGTGGATGCGCCCCTCACTGTCCGTCACCGCGAGACCGTAGCGCAGGGGCAGGCGCTGGGCGCTGAGGGCAATGGTCACCGCCGCGCCCTTCTCCCGGTGCGCCTCCATCAGGCGGGTGAGGGAGAAATCACAGGCCGCGTCCCCGGAGATGACCAGGAAGTCCTCATCCCCGAAAAAGTCTCTGCAGTTTCGCACGCTCCCTGCGGTGCCGAGGTTTTCCGTCTCGATGCGGTATTCCAGCTCCACGCCGAAACGCCGCCCGTCACCGAAATGCGCCATGATCTCCCCCGCCCTGTAATGCAGCGCCGCGCAGATCTGGGTGAACCCGTTCTCCCGCAGCAGCGCCACGATATGCTCCATCATCGGCTTACCGAGCAGCGGCACCATGGGCTTGGGATGCTCTCCCGTCACAGGCCGCAGCCTCGTCCCCAGTCCGCCCGCCAGGATCACTGCCTTCATTTTTCTTTCCTCCCCGAAATCATATTTATGTTATTTCATCTGTATTATTGCGTGCGCGGCGCAATTTATGATTGTAAACAGACGGGAAATTTGGTATAATGTAACATCGCATTGTGGATTACTATGTTTACGGAGGAGGTGTAGGCTTGAACAAGACGCTGCGCCGCCTGGTGGAGCCGGGCAAACTCCCATACGCGCTCCTGCTGCTGATTGCCGCGGCAGCGGTATTCTGGGGGCAGAACAGGCTTGCAGCGCTGGCCGCTGTGTCTGCCGCCGTGCTGCTGGTGGCAAATCTGCTGCTGGCAAGCCGCAGGGAAAAGCAGCTTGCCGCCCATATCGAATCCCGCCTGTATGAGACGGAAAACGCCAAGAGCAGTACCCTGACCAATTTTCCGCTGCCCATCGCCATCTTCAAGCTGGAGGATTCCCGCATTGTGTGGGGAAACGATGAGTTTTTCAAGATGTGCGGCGAGACGGGCACACGGCTTGACGCGAGTCTTTCCCAGCTTGTGCCGCAGTTCACCGGCGGGTGGCTGCTGGAGGGGAAAACCCTCTATCCGACGCTCCTGGAGCTCGGCGGACACAAGTATCAGCTCCACGGGACCCTGATCCGCAGCGACAGCGAGGAGCAGGATTCCACCAATGTTTTCATGGGCATCACCTACTGGGTGGATGTGACGGAGTATGACGATATCCGCATCGCCTTTGAAAAGAGCCGCCCCGTGGCAGGCATCATCATCATCGACAATCTGGATGAGCTGATGAAAAACCAGCCGGAGCGCGTGTCGAACGATCTGCGCGACGCGGTGGAGGACAAGCTTGTCCACTGGTGCGCGGGCTTTCAGGGCATCCTGCGCCGCTATGACCGCGACCGTTATCTGCTGATGATGGAGCGGCAGCACCTGGAAAAGCTCAAGGAGGGCAAGTTCAAGATCACCGACGAGATCCACTCCGTCGTGAGTCCCGCCGGCATCAACGCCTCCATCAGCATCGGCCTCGGGGCCGACGCGGACAGCTATGCCGAGGCCATGCAGGCCGCGTCCAATGCGGTGGAGCTGGCCCTCTCCCGCGGCGGCGACCAGACTGTCATCCGAAACCGCGTGGATTTTGAGTTCTTCGGCGGACGCGGGTCCGAGGTGGAAAAGCGCACCAAGGTGCGCTCCCGCGTGACGGCAAACTCCTTCTCGCATCTCATTCAGGAATCCTCCGGTCTTCTCATCATGGGCCACCGCAACGGCGACATGGACAGCTACGGCGCGGCGGTGGGCGTTTACAGCATCGCCCGGCAGCGCGGGCTGCGCGCTTCGATTGTGGCGGACATTCAGCATTCCGCCGCAAAGTCTCTGGCCGATATGATGCGCCTTTCCCCGGAATATGAGGACGTTTTTATCTCCCCTGCCGAGCTGCCCGCCAAGATTGAGCCGGGCACGCTGCTGGTGGTGGTGGACACCAACCGGCCCGAACAGGTGGAGGTTCCGGCGCTGCTGACCCAGTGTGAGCGCGTCGCCGTCATCGACCACCACCGGGTTGCCGCGACCTACATTCAGAACGCGGCCCTCAGCTATATTGAGCCCTACGCCTCCTCTGCGTGCGAGCTGGTGGCGGAGATCCTGCAGGAGCTGCCGGATGTGAAGCACATCCTCCGCTGCGAGGCGGAGGCGCTGCTGGCCGGTATCGTGCTGGACACCAAGAGCTTCACCCTCCGCACCGGTGAACGCACCTTCGACGCGGCCTCCTGGCTGAGAAGCGAAGGGGCCGATACCAGCGCCGTCAAGCGCCTGTTCCAGTCGGATCTGACGCAGACGGTGGCAAAGTACAAGATCCTCCAGGAGGCGGAGATCTACCGGGGCATCGCCCTGGCCGCGCCTGTGGAGCCGCAGGATCGCATCGTCGCCGCCAAGGCAGCCGACGAGCTGCTGAACATCTCCGGCGTGGACGCCTCCATCGTGGTAGCCCCCGACAAAAGCGGCGGCTCCTTTGCCTCTGCCCGCTCCATCGGTGATTTCAACGTGCAGATCATCATGGAAAAGCTCGGCGGCGGCGGAAACCGCAGCGCCGCCGCGGCGCAGTTTGCCGACATCCCGGCAGCAGAGGCTGTGCAGAAGGTTCGCGCGGCCATCGACGATTATCTGTCATAGTCAATTGTGAGACATCAAATCAGGGATAGAAGGAGATCATACCATGAAAGTTATATTCAATACCGACGTAAAGGGTCAGGGCAAGAAGGGTGAAATGAAGGAGGTTTCCATCGGTTACGCCAGAAACTATCTCATCCCCCGCGGTCTTGCCAACGAGGCCACTGCCGACAACATCAACGCCTTCAAGCTCAAGGAGAAGGCCAAGGCCGCCCAGATCGCCCGCGAGAAGGCGGAGGCCCAGGAGAACGCCAAGAAGCTGGAGGGCGTGCAGGTTGTGATCCGCGCCAAGGCCGGCGGGGCAGGCAAGCTTTTCGGCGCCGTCACCTCCCAGGAGATCAGCGACGCGCTCAAGCAGCAGTGCGGCATTGAGATTGAGAAGAACAAGATCGTCCAGGCCGACCCCATAAAGACCTTCGGCAGCTACCAGGTCAAGGCCAAGCTCGGCTACGAGATCAGCGGCACGGTCAACGTGCTGGTGGTGGAGGGCTGACCCTCTCCGCCCCAGTGTGCACACTGGGGCACCTCCCCCAAGGGGGGAGGCAAGGTTCTCTCGGCTCCCCCTTTGGGGGAGCTGTCAGCGCCGCTTGCGGCGATGACTGAGAGGGCTCCTATCATCATCCGCGAGGTAACACTATGGACGAACTGCTGGGCAGAAAAACACCCCACTCCGCTCCGGCGGAGCAGGCGGTGCTCGGCTCCATGCTCATCGATTCCCGCTGCATTCCGGAGGTCCTTGAGAAGCTGAAGCCGGACGAATTTTATATTCAGCTCAACCGGGATATCTACGAAACCATTTACTCCATGTTCTCTTACAGCATGGCCATCGACCCGGTGACCGTGCTGGGCCAGATGAAGGTCCGGGGCGTGTATCAGGAGACCTGCGATGAATACATCGCGGAGATCATGCGCATCACGCCCACTGCCGCGAACGTTCTGGAGTACGCTGCCATTGTAAAGGACCGGGCGCTGCTGCGGCGGCTCGGCGAGACGGCGGACGAGATCAACTCCATGGTCTATGAGGGCAGCGGCGAGGCTGAGGCCATGCTGGAGGCGGCGGAGCGGAAAATCTACGCCCTGCGCCAGGGCCGCAATGTGGGCGGCCTGATCCCGGTATCCTCCGTGGTGCAGAACGTATTTGACGAGCTGTCCGCGGCGGCGGCCTCCGGCAATGCCATCCCCGGCATTTCCACGGGCCTTGCCGATCTGGATCGGGTGACCCTGGGTCTCAACAAGTCGGAGCTGATCCTGGTCGCGGCCCGCCCCGGCATGGGCAAAACCAGCATCGCCCTGAACATGGCCCTGCACGCGGCCATGAACGAACACCAGACCGTTGCCATCTTCTCGCTGGAAATGTCGCGCGAGCAGCTGGTGACCCGTCTTCTCTCCCGCGCGGCGCTCATCCCGTCCCAGAACCTGCTGACCGGTCAGCTCACCGACCAGCAGTGGCGGGAGATTTCCAATGCCGCCCAGGCGCTGAGCGCCACCGATATCCGTATCGACGACAACCCGACCCTCACCGTCTCGGACATGAATTCCCAGTGCAGGCGCGTCGCCAATCTCGGCCTTGTGGTCATCGACTATTTACAGCTGATGCAGTCGGCCGGAAGCGGCCACACCTGGTCGAACGAGAGCCGCACCCAGGCTGTCAGCGACATCAGCCGCATGCTGAAAATCATGGCGAAGGAATTAAACGTCCCCGTCATTTGTCTGTCCCAGCTCTCGCGTGCCAACGAATCCCGCCAGGACAAGCGCCCCATGCTCTCCGACCTGCGCGAGTCCGGCGCCATCGAGCAGGACGCCGACGTTGTGATAGGACTCTACCGGGATGGGTATTATAATAAAGAGAGTGAGAACCCCAACCTCGCCGAGGCCATCATCCTGAAAAACCGCAAGGGCCAGACCGGCACCGTAGAGCTGACATGGCTGCCCGAGTACACCAGCTTCAGCGGCCTTGAGAAGCGGCGGGACGATGAATGATGAAGCTGACGCTTGATCCCGCCCCCGGAAAGGACGAACGGCTCCTGTGCGCTGTGTCCGGCGGGGCGGACTCCATGTGCCTGCTGCACCTTCTGTATACCGGCGGCTATGACGTGACTGCCGCCCACTTTGAGCACGGCATACGCGGGGCGGAATCCCTGCGGGACGCCGCCTTTGTGGAGGACTGGTGCAGAGAGCACGATATTCCCTTCGTCCTCGGGCACGGGAACGCGCCGGGGCACGCCGCCGAAAAGGGCCTGACTCTTGAGGAGGCGGCGCGGGAGCTGCGCTACGCCTTTCTCCTCAGCACGGCGGAGAAGCTGGGCGCCACGCGCATCCTCACCGCCCACAGCCGGGACGACAATGCCGAGACGCTGTTGTTCAATCTCACCCGCGGCAGCGGCACGGCGGGGCTGGGCGGCATTCCCGCGCAGCGGGGTCTTTTGCTGCGCCCGCTGCTGCACGTCTCCCGCACGGAGATTGAGGATTATCTCCGTGAAAATGGTGTCCCCCATGTAGAGGACAGCAGCAACTTCAGCGACGACTATACACGCAACCTGATTCGCCACCGCATTGTCCCGCTCCTGCGGGACTTGAACCCCCGCTTTTCCGACGCCGCCGCGCGGACGGCCCGCCTCGTCCGGCAGGACGAGGACTGCCTCTCCACCCTGGCGGAGGACTTTATCCGGACGTATTTTCAGGACAACAGTCTGCCGCTTCGGGAGCTTGCGGCGCTGCACCCGGCGATCGCTTCCCGCGTGGTACGGCAGCTCATCCCCGGTCAGTCCATGGAAAGGGTGGAGGCCGTGCTGAATTTTATTCAGAGCAGCGAATACGGTGTCCTACAGCTCCCCGGCCAGACGCTGCGGCGGGAACAGGGGCGGCTGTATCTGCATAAAGCGCGCGAAACCACGCTGCCCGCGCGCCGCGTGATCCCCGGCGAAGCGCTTCTGATCCCGGAGGCCGGGCTGCGCCTTGTGACGCAGTTCACGGTTTATCGGGGAGAAATTCACGACTTGTTCAAGACTTCTTATCTCAAATATGAGATATTATCTACCGATCTCCTGTGCACGGGCAGAATGCCCGGCGACAGCGTCCGCCCATCCGGGCGCGGTGTGCGCAAGAAGCTGAGCGCGCTTTTCAAGGAGGCCGGTTATACCCGCGCCGAACGCGAAGCCTGCCCTGTCCTGCGGGACGGGAACGGGCCGCTTTTCGTGCGCGGTCTCGCCATCGACGAGAGGGCTGTGCCGACAATCGGCGAGCGTGCCTTGAAGCTCAGTTTTTTTAAGGTTGAAAACAAATAAATAAAAACAGGAGAAAGAAAATGCGCAACGATATTGAACGCGTCCTCATCGGTGAAGAAGAGATCGAGGCCAAGGTGGCTGAGGTTGGCAAACGGATCACGGAAGACTTCCGGGACAAGGACCCCATTTTTGTCGGCGTGCTGAAGGGCTGCTTCATCTTTATGGCCGACCTGATGCGCCATGTGGACATCAAGTGTTCCATGGATTTCATGGCTGTCTCCTCGTACAGCGGCACCAGCTCCACCGGCGCGGTGAAGATCAACAAGGACCTGAGCCAGGACATTGAGGGCCGCCACGTCATTATTGTCGAGGATATTTTGGACTCCGGCGTGACGCTGAGCTATCTCAAGCGCTACCTCATGAACCGCAGCCCCGCCTCCATCACCATCGTGACCCTGCTGGACAAGCCCGCCCGCCGCAAGGCCGACGTATATGCCGACTATTCCTGCTTTGAGGTGCCCGATGCCTTTGTCGTGGGCTACGGTCTGGATTATAACGAGCATTACCGGAATCTGCCCTACATCGGCGTTCTGAAGCCCGAGATTTATTCGTAAATCCAATTTCCTCCGGGAAATATTTTAATATGTTTTTGGGCGCAGCTTTGCCGCCCCGGAAACACCATCAATTGAAAACCGCGTTTTCAATTGACTTTTAAGGAAGTGACTGTAATTTGAATTCAAAACGCGCCAGAGACCTGGGCTTCTATGTCCTGCTCATTGCGATCATGATCGCCGTCATCTTCACCATGACCGGGAACTCAGACGCCAAAGAGCTCAAGAATTATTCCGACCTGGTTGACCTCTTCCAGAAGGAGAAGGTCAAGTCCTTCACCACCGAGGGCAACACCATTATCCTCCAGGTCCGCACCGACAGCGGGGAACCGCCCACGGAGGAAGTGACCTACGACCTGTTCAGCTTCAGCGTCTTCTATGAGGACTTCCGTGAGCTGATCAAGGAGCAGTATGAGAAGGGCATCCTTGAAAAGTACAACTATGACGAGGGCTTTGTTGTTCCCTGGTGGGCCAGCATGCTGCCCTATATTCTTGTCATGGGCGGGGCCATGGTACTCTGGTACTTCATGATGACCCGCGCGGGCGGCGGAGCCGGCGGGATCACCAAGTTCTCCAAGGCCCGCACCCGTCTCGGCAGCGATGAGAAGAACAAGAAGACCTTCGCCGACGTAGCGGGCTGCGACGAGGAGAAGGAAGAGCTCAGCGAAATCGTTGACTTCCTCAAAAACCCCAAGGCCTACACTGCCATGGGCGCGCGCATCCCCAAGGGCGTGCTGCTTGTCGGCCCTCCGGGCACCGGCAAAACGCTGCTGGCCAAGGCCGTCGCGGGCGAGGCCGGCGTGCAGTTCCTGTCCATCTCCGGCTCCGACTTTGTGGAGCTTTATGTCGGCGTCGGCGCAGGCCGTGTGCGTGACCTGTTCGAGCAGGCCAAGAAGGCAGCCCCCGCCATCATCTTCATTGACGAGATCGACGCCGTGGGCCGTCAGAGAGGCAGCGGCCTCGGCGGCGGACACGACGAGCGTGAGCAGACTCTGAACCAGCTGCTTGTTGAGATGGACGGCTTCGGCAACAACGAGGGCGTCATCGTCATGGCGGCGACCAACCGCGCGGACATCCTGGACAACGCCCTGCTGCGTCCCGGCCGCTTTGACCGCCAGGTCTATGTGGGCCTGCCCGATATCCGCGGGCGCGAGGCTATTCTGAAGATCCACGCCCGCGACAAGCAGCTTGCCGAGGATGTGGACCTCAACTCCATCGCCAAGGGCACCCCGGGCTTTGCGGGCGCGGATCTGGAGAACCTGATGAACGAGGCGGCACTGCTGGCCGTGCGCCGCAAGCACCGCTTCATCAACATGGAGGATATCGACGAGGCCATCCTCAAGGTCCAGATGGGCCCCGAG
>Ga0310697_10002776_pt1 | contig 18209 bp, 15 predicted proteins | sample 172DNAGHGlowgp2_FD_203883 | JGI IMG/M metagenome (GOLD analysis project Ga0310697, IMG submission 203883) | Sheep rumen microbial communities from Palmerston North, Manawatu-Wanganui, New Zealand - 1728 DNA GHGlow gp2 (v2) (version 2) | ecosystem: Host-associated > Mammals > Digestive system >... | reverse complement strand
AAGATGTCGCCATCGCGGTCAACAAGGACATTGCGGGGAATCAAGTCCCAGACGAGGAAACTGCCGTTGGAGAAGCGACCCTCACCGTCCGCTTTCTCGAAACAGAGGGCGGCCACGTAGATATCATTCTCGTTGCCGCTGGGGCCGGGTACGCCAAGGTCGAATATCTGCATCATAGGAATCCAGCAGCCTCTGGCTTTGGCCATCTGCTCAGCCATGCGCTGCTCCCGCTCAAAGGGGGGCACATGCGCTTGGCCAGTTCCAGGTTGCGCTTCATGTAATTGGCAAAGTCGGCGGAGCTCATCGGCGATTGCTGCGATTCGGCTATTTTCCGCATCTTGCGCTCCGTCGCTTCCTTGTGAAACTGATTCAAGAATGTCATAGTTCATAACGTTTTATTGATTTCGGATGCAAAGGTACGTAAATAATATGAGAATGTATCATCAAAATAACAACAAAATTAATAGGAAAAGTAAAACAATGAACAAGCAAACCATCATCACCGCATTCCCGACGTTCCGTCGCCTACCCGTAGCCTTTCTGCTCGTTCTCGTCTCAATGATGGGGCAGGGGCAGACATTCACTCCCGTTGTAGAGGACAGCATCGATTTCGTCATTACAGGCACGACAACCAGCTCGCATGACAGCGTGGCAATGTTTCCATGCGCACCACATGGCAAAACCATGATATTCCCTATCGTTGACGGGAAGTTCAAGGTAACAGGCCGACAGCCTCGCCATACATTCATCCAAATTGGTGACTATGCTGAAAACGACCTCCGCTTCATCGTGGAGGAAACGCCGACAAACATCAATCTCGTCACAGGCGAGGTGTCGGGTAGTGACTTGCAGCAACGCTTCATCCGCTGCCAGATGCGTGAGCGCGACATTGACCGCATAGCAGAGCCATGGTGGGATAGCCTTAGCGACGAGGAAAAAGACAGAATCGGCGCCATGAAAAAGGACAGATTGCCCGATGCAACTGCAAAGGACAGCACAAACTTCCTGAAATACGAGGGCTTCATGGGTGACCAGGATTCCACGACATAGAGACTGTAGGCGAAAAATTTGCTGAATTGAGATGTTATTTATGCCAGTTCCTAATGCGCTCCAGGGCTTCGGCGGTGCGTTCGTGACTACCGAAGGCGGTGAAGCGGACGTAGCCCTCGCCGGAGGGGCCGAAGCCGACACCAGGCGTGCAGACGACATGGGGACCGTAGAGCAGTGCTTCGAAGAAACTCCAAGACGACATGCCGTCGGGGGTGCGCATCCAGATGTAAGGGGCGTTCTCGCCACCATAGCACTCGTAACCGAGTGAACGCAGCGTGGAGAGCATCCGGGCGGCGTTCTCCATATAGTAGTCGATGGTCTGTTGAACCTGTTTCTTTCCCTCTGGCGAGTAGATGGCCTCGGCAGCACGCTGCGAGACATAGCTGGTTCCGTTGAACTTGGTACACTGGCGACGCAGCCACAACTGGTTCAGGGGGATGCGCTCGCCCTCGAAGGTACTGACGCTGACATCCTTGGGCACGATGGTATAGCCGCAGCGGATGCCCGTGAAGCCTGCCGTCTTGGAGTAGCTGTGGAACTCGACGGCGCACTTGCGGGCACCGCGAATCTCGTAGATACTGCGGGGAATCTCCGGGTCGCGGATGTAGGCTTGGTAGGCGGCATCGTAGAGGATAAGGGCATCGTTCTTCAGCGCGTAGTTCACCCACTTGCGCAGCTCCTGCTTGTTGATGACCGTACCCGTGGGGTTGTTGGGGTAGCAGAGGTAGATGACATCGACGGGACGGCCCTTGGGTAGTTCTGGTATAAAGCCGTTCTCAGCCTTGGTGGGCATGTAGCGCACGTTGGTCCAGCGATCCTCCTTGTAGACGCCACAGCGGCCTATCATCACGTTGGAGTCGATATAGACAGGGTAGATGGGGTCGGTGACACCGATGAAGTTGTCCCAATGAAGCAGCTCCTGGAAGTTACCCGTGTCCGACTTTGCACCGTCGTTGATAAACACCTCGTCGATGTCGAGATGGATGCCGCGCGGCAGGAAATCGTTCTTCAATATCGCCTCGCGCAAAAAGTCGTAGCCCTGTTCAGGACCGTAGCCACGGAAGCCCTCGGCGGTGGCCATCTCGTCGACAGCCTTGTGCATTGCCTCGATAACGACAGGACAGAGCGGCTGTGTGACGTCGCCTATGCCGAGTGAAATAACGTCGGCCTTGGGGTGCATCACTTTGAAGGCATTCACTTTCTTGGCTATGTCGGCGAAGAGGTAGTTGTTCTGGAGGTTCAGGAAGTGGATGTTTACTAATGCCATATTGTTTTGTTGTTTGATTGTTTTGTCGTATGTGGATATTACCGCTTGTCGTTCTATATTTCCTAAACGGCCAATATCCTAATCTGCAAATTCTATTTCGCCGTCGAAGACGAAGGTGGCGGGACCTGTCATGAGAACGTGATTATCTGACTCGCGCAGTTCGATGGTCAGTGTCCCGCCATCCATGATGATTTCTGAATGGCGGCCAGCCTTACCCGTGACAAAGGCGGCAACGGCAGTGGCGCAGGCTCCTGTGCCACAGGCCTGAGTGATGCCGCTGCCACGCTCCCAGACGCGGACACGGATGACGGTATCGGCGACAGGACCGCCGACCACAGTATCTACGCGGGCGAATTCGATGTTACAGCGTTGTGGAAAGGCAGGATGATGTTCTAAAGCCCGCCCCTTTTCTGAAACTTGATCCACATTGTCGGTGAAGATGACGTAGTGAGGATTGCCCATCGAGACGAAGGTGCCCTTATCCAAGCCGCGCGAGGAAATAAACAGGCTCTCATCAGAGAGTCTTGGAGCACCCATATCAACAGTAACGTTCTCTACGAGACCGTTGGCGATATGCAGTTGCAGGATTTTCACGCCCGATGGCGTTAGCAATCGTATATCGTTTTTCTTTGCGAGTCCACGTTCATAAAGGTATTTGCCGATGCATCGGCTCGCATTGCCACACATCATCGCCTCAGAGCCGTCGGCATTGAATATGCGCATGCTATAGTCTGCCTTCGGAATGGGGGATGCGCCAATCAGCACCAAGCCATCGGAGCCGATGCCTTTGTGGCGGTGGCTCCAAGCGATAGCCACAGCAGCAGGGTCGGCAATCGGATGCTCCATCGTATTAATGTAGATGTAGTCATTGCCACATCCGTGCATTTTCGTAAACCTAATTATTCGTGCCATTTTGCTCGCTATTTGTCAGTTCTGCTATCCTTTTGTTATAAAAACAACTGCAAAGGTAAGCAAAATGACATATATTACCAAGAAAATGCAGTCATTTTGTTTGAATAAATAACGAGAGAGGTGTCATTTTGTAAAGCATCCCCCTGAATATCTTTTCATTTCTCTAACATTCTGCACCCAAATACACCTTTTCCTTTACAAAGTGTCAGTTGTTAGAATTTGCCGATTGGAATCTCCATCCATATCTTGCGCTCGTTGTCGCTCATTTTCTCGATGGCGTAGCGCAACATGGTACGAGGCATCTCATGTGCATGCTGAAGGAGAAAATCGCGTAAATGATCCATAGAAACTCGCTTACCCATTTCTCGCAACATCCACCCCACCGCCTTGTGCATCAGGTCGTGCGGATGGTGCAGGTGAATCTCAGCATAGCGCAGACACCACGACGGGTCGCCCTGCTGCGAGGTTTTCCATGAGCAGACGATACTCATGCGTTGCCGCCAAAGACTGTCGCTGGCAGCAAGTTCATCAAGCAAATGCAGTTTGTAGTCCTTGTCTCCAAGTGCTGAAGGTAATAGCAGCCAGTGCCCTAATATCTTCGGTGCAGACATATCCACCAAGTCCCAGTTGTTCGCCCGCTCCGCATATCGCAGATACATCGTCAGTATCTCGTCGCGCCCACGAATCGCCTCCACGTCATTAATCAATCGCTTCGTAGCCAGCCGCTCAAACTTATCCACTAGAATCAACAACCCGCAGAGTCGCACCTCATGCCATCTGGACAACAGCAATTCCGGTACTTCATCAAGTGGGGTCTCCTTTGCCACATGCTTCACCACCTCACGTGTCTGCGGCACTTTCAGTCCCAGAAACTCATCGCCATAGCCGTACTCCCCTGGTGCGGTCTTGAAAAACCGCATCAGATTCTCACGCTGCTTATCGTCACGCAGCGACTCCATGTAATCGATGATTTCCTTAGCCGTCATAACTTTCAATGTTCAACGTTCAATGGTTCCCACAGATATCGCTGCATATCCACGTGGCCGTTTGCCTTAAAGGTGACACCCTCTGCCTCTAACAGCGGACGTTGCTGACTCCATCCTGGGGCTGTTCGCCCCTCTTTGTTCACCACCCGATGACACGGCAGCGATGTTGCTTCAGGTGCATATCGCAAGGTCCGCCCCACCATCCTTGCATGACTGGGCCAACCCGCCAGAGCCGCGACATTTCCGTAGGTCGTCACCCGTCCGCGAGGTGTCTGACTGACGATGTTCAGTACATCCGTCTGAAACGCCCTCGCCTGCTCTGGTGTCATCTTATCGGGATAGTCCTTCATCTCTTCTTAGGCTTAGGCACCTATTGTCATTAATCTCTAACATCCGGGTCAACAGTTCCCTGTTGTCCTCCAGAAGATTCCAAATACCATCTTCCGACAGCACGCCACGTTTCAGGTCCTGTGGCAATGGGCCTGCCTCATCGTCAGAAAAGTCCTGTTTCCACTCGTTGCTGCCGTAATACGCCTCCAACGCATGGATATCCTCCTGTGCCTCGGCATAGTCATCGAGGGCAGCTGAGAGTCTCATCACTGCTGCAGATGCCCGGTCCAGCCGCTGCTCCATCTCCTTGATTCGTTCAGTCTGTGTCATATCTATATATTGTAAATATGCCGCTAAAGTACGAAAAAACTCGCAGACGACGGGCATCTGCGAGAAAGATTTTACATTATTTGGGAAATCGATGATTATTTACTCAGGAAAGCATCGACTTTCGCGGCGGACTGCTTGCCTGACGCTATAGCGCGAACAACGAGGGATGCACCATTGGCTGAGTCGCCACATACAAAGACGTTAGCGGGGTAGGCGGGGTGTTCCGGTTTCAGGAAACCCATTGCGAGGAGACAGAGCTCGGCCTTGATGATTTCAGGCTCACCCTTCTCGACCATGATGGGGCGACCGCCCTCTGGATTCGGCTTCCAGTCGATTTCTTGTACCTTCACGCCTGTCAGGTGACCGTTCGCACCTAAGAACTCCAGGGTGTTGATGTTCCAGCGACGAGTGCAACCCTCTTCGTGCGATGATGTTGTTTTAAGGGTACGAGGCCAGTTTGGCCAGGGGTTCTGAGGATCTTCAGGGCCTTCGACGGGTCGAGGCATAATTTCAATTTGCGTCACGCTTTTGCAGCCTTGACGATGGGCGGTGCCGATGCAGTCGGAGCCTGTGTCGCCACCGCCAATCACGAGGACGTCCTTGCCCTTGGCGGTGATGCGAACATCCTTACTGAACTCTATGCCAGCCAGCACACGGTTCTGTTGAGCGAGCAGTTCGAGGGCGAAGTGAACACCTTTAAGTTCGCGGCCAGGAGCCTTGAGGTCGCGGGCAGTGGGAGTGCCGGATGCCAGTATCACTGCACCGAATTGAGGACTGATCTGCGATGAAATCGCATCTGAAGAAACGGAACTATTGTACTTGAATTCGATGCCCTCACCCTCCATCAACCTTATTCGTCGGTCGATGATGGCCTTGTTCAACTTGAAGTTGGGGATGCCGTAGCGCAGAAGCCCGCCTGCAGCCTCGTTTCTCTCAAAGACCGTGACGCTGTAGCCCATGAGGTTCAGGTCGTTGGCGGCAGCAAGTCCGGCAGGACCAGCACCAATGACAGCTACTTTCTTGTCATTTCGTTTGATGTTTGTATGCGGTTGGATAAAACCCTCGCGGAAGGCGGCTTCGATGATGGCACACTCGTCTTCGCGATTAGTGGTCGGCTCGTGGTTGAAACGATTCAGCACACAGGCTTTCTCACAGAGTGCAGGACAGATACGACCTGTGAATTCTGGGAAGGGATTGGTGCTTGTCAGGAGCTTATAAGCCAGTTCCCAGTCGCCTTTATACAGTGCGTCGTTCCACTCAGGGGCTTTGTTGCCCAGCGGACAGGCCCAGTGGCAGAAGGGCACACCACAATCCATGCAGCGCGAAGCCTGCAGCTTGCGTTCGCGGGTGCTGAGCGTCTGCTCCACCTCACCAAAGTCGTGGATGCGGTCGTGAATCAGACGGTAGCCCGCCTCCTGCCGGTGTATGTCTAAGAATGCTTTTGGATTTCCCATAATCAATAGTCTCGTTGGATGTTTGCAATTTTCTCTTGTAGTTTTTTGTTCTGTTCCTCCTGCAGCACGCGCTTGTACTCGATGGGCACCACCTGGATAAAGTCCTCGATGTAGCGGTGCCAGTCGTCAAGCATTCGTCCGGCGATGGCCGAACCCGTGTGCAGATAGTGTTGACGAATCAGCTCGAGTAATTCCTTGCGCGAAACGCTATCCTCCACCAGCGACAACTCCACCATATCCATATTGCAGAAATAGTCGAACGTATGGTCGGGGTCGTAGACGTAAGCCACACCGCCCGACATACCGGCGGCGAAGTTGCGGCCCGTCTTTCCTAATACCACCACGCGCCCGCCCGTCATATACTCGCAACAGTGGTCGCCTGCGCCCTCGATGACAGCGATGGCACCAGAGTTGCGCACACCGAAGCGTTCGCCCACCTTGCCGTTGATGTAGAGTTCGCCAGAAGTGGCTCCGTAGAGGCCCGTGTTGCCGGCGATGATGTTCTCTTCAGCGAGGAAATGCTCGCTGCACTGCTGTGAGGGAAGGATGCTGATACGTCCGCCGGAGAGTCCTTTTCCAAAGTAGTCGTTGCACTCGCCCTCAAGCTTCAGGTTCAAGCCGCGAACGGCAAAAGCACCGAAGCTCTGACCTGCCGAGCCTTTGAACTTGATGTTGATGGTACCGTCGGGTAGACCTTGTTCGCCGTATTTTTTAGCAACAACTCCAGACAGCATTGTGGTCACAGCGCGGTCAGTATTCTTGATGGCATAATCGAGGGTCACTTCCTCTTGATTGTCAATGGCTTTTTGGGCAGCCTTGATGATTTCCTCGTCCTTTATGCCGGCCACTGTGGTGAATGCTCCGCGATCCCAATAAAGTGCCTTGTCCGTATCGGGCTTGTGGAGCAGACGGGCAAAATCGATGGTGCGCCATTTATCGGCGGCATTCCCGACGGCAGAACCGTCGGGCATACTGACCTCGATAAGTTCTGTATGGCCGATAATTTCTTTCAGGCTATGCACGCCAATCTCGCTCAGATACTCCCTCACTTGCTCGGCCAGGAAGGTGAAGTAATTCACCACATACTCTGCGCGACCCTCGAAGTGCTTGCGCAGCTCCGGGTCCTGTGTTGCCACACCCATCGGACAGGTATTGGTATTACATTTCCTCATCATCACACACCCCAACACGATGAGCGGCAGCGTACCAAACGAAAACTCATCGGCACCCAGCATCGCCATTATAATCACATCCTTGGCTGTCTTCAGCTGACCGTCGGTCTGCAGGCGCACCTGATTGCGCAGGCCATTCATCACCAGTGTCTGCTGTGTCTCTGCGAGACCAATCTCTGGGCTTATACCTGCAAATCGCATAGAACTGGCAGGGCTTGCGCCCGTACCACCCTCGGCTCCAGAGATAACGATGAGGTCGGCCTTGGCCTTCGCCACACCAGCGGCGATGGTTCCCACGCCACTCTCGGCTACCAGCTTCACACTGACGGCAGCCGTTGGGTTGATATTCTTCAGGTCGAAGATGAGCTGAGCCAGATCTTCAATCGAATAGATGTCGTGATGAGGTGGAGGTGAAATGAGTGAGATGCCGGGGATGGCATTACGTGTCTTGGCAATGATGTCGTTGACCTTGAAGCCTGGCAGTTGTCCGCCCTCGCCGGGCTTCGCGCCCTGTGCCACCTTGATCTGTAACTCTTCTGCGTTGACCAGGTATTCAGCCGTCACGCCAAAGCGTCCTGAAGCAATCTGTTTGGTCTTACTGCTGAGCGACACGCCGTTTACCTCTGTATGGTAACGGGCGCTGTCCTCGCCACCCTCACCGGTATTGCTTCGTGTGCCCAGCTTGTTCATAGCCAACGCCAAAGCCTCGTGCGCCTCGATGCTCAGAGCGCCGAAACTCATGGCACCCGTAACGAAGTGCTTCACTATCGACTCAACAGGCTCTACCTCGTTGATTGGTGTTGGCTTGGCAGCCTTCTTGAACTCGAAGAAGTCGCGGATGAAGATAGGGCTGTCCTTTTTATCTACTATGTTTGCCCATTGCTTAAATTTCTCATAATTGCCTTGACGAGTAGCCAGCTGCAGCTGAGCTATTGTTTCTGGGTTCCAGGCGTGCTTGATGCCATCCTTGCGCCAAGCAAAGAGGCCCTGATCCTGCAGCATAATCTGTCCCTTGGCTGCTTTGTGTAAACGAATAGCGTCGCGTGCAATATCTTTCAGTCCGATGCCACCTATGATGCTCACCTCCGTTCCAAAGTATCGGCGCAACAAGTCTTCGCTCAGTCCGATGCTCTCAAAAATCTTGGCTCCACGATACGAGCGGATGGTCGATATACCCATCTTACTCATAATCTTCTTCAAGCCTTTGTCCACCGCCTTAATGTAGTGGGTTTCAGCCGTTGCATAATCCTCCTGAATCTTTCCGCGTTTCACCAGATCGTCGAGGATGGCGAACGTCATATACGGGCAGAGTGCGCTAGCGCCATAGCCCAGCAACAGGGCTGCGTGCATCGTTTCGCGAATCTCTCCGCTCTCCACAATCAAGGCCGTCTGTACGCGCTTACCCACACTGATCAGGTAGTGATGAACAGCACTAACAGCAAGCAGACTTGGTATCGGAGCATGCGTCATTCCCGCTGACGCGCCTACCCGTAGCCTTTCATCGATGTCGCGGTCGCTCAGAATGATGTAGTTCACCCCCTCATCTACGCTCGCTTCTGCCTGGTGACAGAGGTTGTCAAGCGCCTGTCGCAATCCCTCTTCGCCCTTCTCTATCTCAAAGAGAATGTGGAGTTTCTGCGTCTTGAAGCCCTTATACCTTATATTACACAGTATATCGAGTTGTGTGTTGGTCAGTACGGGTTGCGGCAGGCGCACCATCTTGCAGTTCGAGGCATCGGGCGTCAGGATATTCGTGCCCACGGCACCGATGTACTCCGTCAACGACATCACCAGTTCCTCGCGAATAGGGTCGATGGCGGGGTTCGTCACCTGTGCGAACTGCTGACGGAAGTAGTTGAACAGCAGTTGCGGACGGTCTGAGATGACTGCCAGCGGCGTGTCGTTACCCATCGCCGCCACAGGCTCCTGACCGGCTGTCGCCATCGGGATGATGGTCTTGTCGATGTCCTCCTGACCATAGCCGAACTGCACCAGCTTCTGCTCCAGATGCTCCACGCTGTTCGACACGTGGCGACCGCTCTTCAGTTTCTCCAACTGCACGCGGTTCTCGTTGAGCCACTCCCTGTACGGATGCGCTTTGGCCAGCTGTTCCTTAATTTCGCCGTCGTAGTATATCCTGCCCTCCTGCGTGTCGATGAGCAGAATCTTGCCCGGCTGCAGCCGGCCCTTGCTGATCACGTCGCCCGGCTCAAAGTCCATCACGCCCACCTCGGAGGCCACCACCATCATGCCCTGCTTCGTAATCGTATAGCGCGAGGGGCGCAGACCGTTTCTGTCGAGCATACCACCGGCATATCGCCCGTCGCTAAATAGCAGCGCGGCAGGTCCGTCCCACGGCTCCATCAGAATCGAATGGTATTCGTAGAACGCCTTCAAATCCTCACTGATGGGGTTCTTGTCATTAAAACTTTCCGGCACCAGAATCGCCATTGCCTGTGGCAACGAAAGTCCGCTCATTGTCAGGAACTCGAAGACATTGTCGAGGCTGGCCGAATCGCTCATGCCCTCCTGCACAATTGGTCTCAAGTCCTTGATGTCGCCCAATGCCTCGCTGCTCAGCACACTCTCGCGAGCCTTCATCCATCCGCGATTGCCGCGAATGGTATTTATCTCACCGTTGTGCGCCAACAAACGGAACGGCTGAGCCAACGACCATGTGGGGAACGTGTTGGTAGAGAAACGCGAATGAACCAGGGCGAGTCCGCTGGTAAAGTATGGACTCGACAGGTCGGGGAAGTAGCGCCTCAGCTGGCCCGATGTCAGCATACCTTTATAAATAATGTTTGTGTTGGATAGCGAACAAATATAAAAATCCCTGTTGTTCACTCGCTTCTCTATCATTTTTCTGATAATGTATAGTTTCTTTTTCAACGCGGTCTCCATGCTCTCCGGCGAGTTTTGCAGTTGCTCTTCAAAGCCCCCTCTATGGGAGGGGGGCTGGGGGAGGCTTACGAACACCTGCCTGATGTCCGGCTCCACCTCGCGGGCTGCAGCTCCCAGTACCTCAGGGTTGGTGGGCACAGTGCGGAGATGCATCAGCTGCAACCCCTCGCGCTCTATCTCTTCTATCATGATGGAGAGTATCTCCTGTTGCGCCTTCTCTTCTTTTGGCAGGAATACCAGACCTGTACCATACTTACCCTTCTCCGGAACAGGGATGCCCTGCAACAGGATAAACTCGTGCGGTATTTGAATCATAATGCCCGCGCCGTCGCCCGTCTTGTCGCGCGTCTCAGCACCGCGATGCTCCATGTTCTCCAGCACCCGCAGCGCATTGTCCACCAGGTCGTGGCTCTTGCCGCCGTGGATGTTCACCACCATGCCCACGCCGCAAGCATCATGCTCATACTGTGGCTGATATAGTCCGTCTAATTTACTTTTTGTCATATTATCCTTATTTTATCTTTCTTTTGTCTCGATTTCGGGTGCAAAGATAATACAAAAGGAAAGAAAAACAAGCGAATACGTGCCAAAGTATTTGTTGTGACCCGCACACAAATAACATTCTGCTCGTAATTGCCTCCATTTCGTGACAAAACGAAAAGAAAAAGCAGCCTGCGATTCGCAGAATGTTTACATTTTGTCATTCCGCCTCATTTTGTTGACGGAAAGTTGTAAGTTTATGCGGCATTTTCTCACAAATCCCCGTAACTTTGCAGCCGTAATCTTGCAAGACAACACGAAAACAAAGTATTCATTTAAAAGGTAAAAAGTATGAAAAGGATTGAAGCCATCATCCGCAAGACCAAGTTTGAGGAACTGAAGGACGCGCTGTTGCATTCAGACATCGACTGGTTTGAGTACCACGACGTTCACGGCATCGGGCAGAGCCGACAGGAGCGCATCTATCGTGGCGTGCAGTATTCGACCGACGTCATCGAGCGCGTGGCCATCACCATCGTCTGCCGCGACATCATCATGCAGCCCACGGTGGATGTCATCTTGAAGGTGGCGCAAACCGGGCAGGTGGGCGACGGCCGCATCTTCGTGAGCGACGTCATCGACACGTGGAGCATCCGCACCGGCGAGCACGGCGACACGGTGCTGCGAGACAAGAAATAAGGATAACAAACAAACACAAAAACGATTATGCAAGAAATAGGAATATCACTCGATACTGTATGGATGCTGCTGGCAGCCATGCTGGTGTTCTGGATGCAGCCGGGCTTCGCCCTGTGCGAGGCGGGCTTTACACGGAGCAAGAACACCGTCAACATTCTGATGAAGAACTTCGTCGACTTCATGTTCGGCTCGCTCTTGTTCTTCTTCATCGGCTTCGGATTCATGTTCGGCTCTGAGGGAGCCGGGTTCATCGGAGCGCCCAACTGGGGCGACCTGAGCTTTTACAAGGGCGACCTCCCCGTGGAGGGCTTTCTGATCTTCGAGACCGTCTTCTGTGCCACCTCGGCCACCATCGTCAGTGGCGCAATGGCTGAGCGCACCAAGTTCTCGATGTATCTCGTCTACTCGGCGGTCATCTCGCTGCTGATCTACCCCATCGAGGGCCACTGGACGTGGGGCGGCGGCTGGCTGTGCAATGCTGCCGAAGACTCGTTTATGATGACAACCTTCGGCGACGTGTTCCACGACTTCGCAGGCTCGGCCATCGTTCACAGCGTTGGCGGCGTGCTGGCGCTTGTGGGTGCCATCGCCCTGGGCCCGCGCCGTGGCAAGTATGGCAATGACGGCAAGAGCCGCGCCATTCCCGGCCACAACCTGGCAATGGCCGCCCTCGGCGTGTTCATCCTCTGGCTGGGCTGGTTCGGCTTCAACCCCGGCTCGCAGTTGGCTGCCTCGGGCGAGGTGAACCGCGTGGCCATCTCGCACGTGTTCCTCACCACCAACCTTGCCGCCGTGGCAGGCGGAACGGCCACGATGCTGCTCACCTATATTAAATATGGCAAGCCGTCGCTCTCGCTGACGCTCAACGGTGTGCTGGCAGGACTGGTGGGCATCACGGCCGGCTGCGACCTCGTGTCGCCCGTCGGAGCCGTCGTCATCGGCTTGGTCTGCGGCACGGTGCTGGTCTTTGCCATCGAGTTCATCGACCACCGCCTGCATATCGACGACCCCGTGGGTGCCTCGTCGGTGCATGGTGTCTGCGGCATCCTCGGCACGCTGATGACCGGCCTTCTCTCCACCAGCAACGGTGCTTTCTACGGCCACGGCTGGGGATTCTTCGGAGCCGAGTGCTTCGGCATCCTGGTCATCGACCTCTGGGCTGCCGCCTGTGGCGTCATCCTCTTCTACGGCATCAAGCGTCTGCACGGCCTGCGCGTCGACGAGCGTATCGAAGACGAAGGACTGGACATCTACGAGCACGGCGAGTCGTGCTATAACTAAAGGAATGGTAAAAAGTGAATAATTTGCTACCGCACTAAAAAAGGAAAAAAGGTTATGAAGAAGATTGTTTTATTGGCAATGGGTCTGGTGCTTAGTAGCACTGTCCTTGCACAGGATAAGGTGGAGACGACCATCAAGGCCGACTTCGTGAATGAGTACATCTGGCGTGGTCTGAAGCTGGGCGACGTAGCCGTGCAGCCGACGCTCGGCGTGGGATACAAGGGTCTGAGCCTGACTGCGTGGGGGGCCTACGGGCTGTCGAACAAGGACGACGTTAAGGAGTTCGACTTGACGCTGGCCTACACCACTGGCGGCCTGAATATCGGCATCACCGACTACTGGTTCTCGGCCGGCCAAGACCCCGACGCACGTTACTTCAAATACGATGCCCACGGCACGAACCATCTGTTCGAGGCCAACATCGGCTATGACTTCGACGTGGCCTCGCTGCAGTGGTTTACCAACTTCGCCGGCAACGACGGCACGAACAAGGACGGCAAGCGCGCCTACAGCAGCTACGTCGAGGCCAGCGTCCCGTTCAAGTTAGCCACGGTAGACTGGACGGCCACGGCCGGAGCCGTGCCGTTCGCCACGACATCATACGGCACCAGCGGCTTCGCCGTGACCAACCTCTCGCTACGGGCTACGAAGGACATCCGCGTGACCGACTCGTTCTCCATCCCCATCTTCGGACAGCTGACGGGCAATCCCTGTTCGCAGAAAGCCTACCTGGTTCTCGGGTTTACGCTGCAACCCTAATCTTTGCCAAACTGAGTTTTCTTTTATCATAACAGGAACAATGTTTGACAGTTTGCTTTTTTTTCATTTCCTTTGCACCCAGTTTTCATAACCGACGCAAAAAGATGAGTACAGCGATATTGACAATCACCGGTAGCGACGGCACAGGCATCTCTGGGGTGCAGGCCGATATCCGTTTTATCCATGAACTTGGCGGACAGGCGGTTTCGGCCGTCACCTCTATCACGGTGCAGACCACGCTGGGCATCCAGCAGTTCCACGACCTGCCCGCCGCCATCGTCCGGCAGCAGGTGGAGGCTATCATAAACGACCTTCAGCCACAAGTCATCAAGATCGGACTGTTGCGCCGCGCAGATGTCGTGGAGGCTCTGGCTGACGTACTGCGGCGCTACAAGCCCCAGCATGTAGTCTACGCACCGGTGCTCCACTCGGCCAAAGGCGAACTGCTGGTAGGCCCCGAGGTGTTCAAGACCATTGAGCGACTGCTCATACCCCTCTGCACGGTGGTGCTGGCAGCTTCCGACGTGCCGCTCGACCCTCGGCGCCACGGACAGGCCAACCAGCTGGGATCGGCCGTGGCCTATTACCTGAGCATCGGCGAGACCGACGCCGACGCCATGCAGCACGCCAAAGCCTATCTGAGCCAGCAGCCCGTCAGCCTCGCCAACGGCAACAGCCGCAGCGAGGAACTCTACCATCAGTTCGTGGCAACAGTAGAACAGTATTTCCGGCATTATGCCGACGTGGCTTTCTACGCCGAGCAACTCAATGTCAGTCCGCGCTATCTCGGACAGGTAACCAGGCGCGTCAGCGGCCGTTCGCCCAAGGCCATCATCGACGACCGCATCATCGCCGAAGTCACCACGATGCTGACTGCCGCCCATTGCCCATTAAAGGAAGTGGCCCGGCGGCTGGGGTTTTCGTCGCAGGCCCATCTCTCACGCTTTTTCAAGAAGCGGAAAGGCGTATCACCCACCGATTACCAACACAAAAACTACCAGAATAAATGAACGAAAGACAAACGCTGAACCGCCAGTTGGCTCAGATGCTGAAGGGCGGTGTGATTATGGACGTGACCACGCCCGAGCAGGCCCGCATTGCCGAAGAGGCCGGAGCCTGCGCCGTCATGGCCCTGGAGCGCATTCCGGCCGACATTCGTGCAGCAGGCGGCGTAAGCCGGATGAGCGACCCGAAGATGATTCGTGGCATCCAGGAGGCGGTGAGCATCCCCGTCATGGCCAAGTGCCGCATAGGCCACACGGCCGAGGCACAGATTCTGCAGGCCATCGAGATAGACTACATCGACGAGAGCGAGGTGCTCTCGCCCGCCGACAACATCTACCACATCGACAAGACGAAGTTTGACGTGCCCTTCGTCTGCGGAGCCAAGAACCTGGGCGAGGCCCTGCGCCGCATTGCCGAGGGGGCCACGATGATTCGCACCAAGGGCGAACCGGGCACGGGCGACGTGGTGCAGGCGGTGAGCCACATGCGACTCATGCAGAGCGAGATTCGCCGTCTGGTCGGCATGAGCGACGACGAACTCTACGAGGCGGCCAAGCAGTTGCAGGCTCCTTACGAACTGGTCAGGTATGTGCATGAGAACGGCAAACTGCCCGTGGTGAACTTTGCCGCCGGCGGTGTGGCGACGCCGGCCGATGCCGCGCTGATGATGCAGCTCGGTGCCGAAGGCGTGTTTGTGGGCAGCGGCATCTTCAAGAGCGGCAACCCACGAAAGCGCGCCGCTGCCATCGTGCAGGCCGTCACCAACTATCAGGACGCCCGCATGCTGGCCCGGCTGAGCGAAGACCTGGGCGAGGCGATGGTGGGCATCAACGAACAGGAGATTGAACTACTGATGGCGGAGCGTGGAAAATGAGCATAGCTGTACTCGCCCTGCAAGGGGCATTCATTGAGCATGAGCAGATGTTGCAGCGGCTGGGGGTGGAAACCTTCGAGGTGCGCCAGCTGGCCGACTGGCAACAGCCCAAGGACGGTCTCATCCTACCGGGCGGCGAGAGCACGGTGCAGATGCGCCTGCTACGCCAACTCGGGCTGCTGGAGCCCATCCGCCAGGCCATTCTCGACGGGCTGCCCGTCTTCGGAACCTGCGCCGGCATGATCCTGCTGTCTCGTGGCTATCTTGATGCGATGGACTTCCGCGTGCGTCGCAATGCCTACGGCCGTCAGTTGGGTAGTTTCCATACCACGGGCACCGTCGAGGGCGTAGGCTCTGAGGTGCCCATGACCTTCATTCGCGCACCGTATATAGAAGAGGTGGCCTCAGCCCGTTGTCGGCCCATCGCCATCGTCGACGGGCACATCGTCGCTGCCCGCCAAGGCCGTCAGATAGCCACCGCCTTCCATCCGGAGCTCGACGGCGACACGCGTCTGCACCGCCTGTTTTTAGAACAATGCCACAGTACGTAGCTTTGTTTTACACATTGCAACGAAAAACTGTTGTTTTGAGACAAAAAGCTGCGAGTTCAGAGACTTGCGCATCCCGAAAGTTTACAAAGTGTCAGCTCAGCCTGTTTTTAACATTCAAAAGTCGGGCGGAGCCAGTCGGATTTGGTGGAAAGTGCATACCTTTGTGTACATAGAATTGATTCGTTTTATGGATACAAAGTACATTTTCGTCACGGGAGGCGTGGTGTCCTCGCTCGGTAAGGGCATCATTTCCGCCTCCATTGGCAAGTTGCTGCAGGCACGCGGCTACAACATCACCATCCAGAAGTTCGACCCTTATATCAACATCGACCCGGGGACGCTGAACCCCTATGAGCACGGCGAGTGCTACGTGACGGAGGACGGCTTCGAGACCGACCTCGACCTAGGGCATTATGAAAGGTTTACGGACATACGTACCACGCGAGACAACTCGATTACTACCGGGCGTATCTATAAGACGGTGATAGACAGCGAGCGACGGGGCGACTATCTGGGCAAGACAATCCAGGTGGTGCCGCACATCACCGACGAGATAAAAAGGAGGATGTTGAGGTTGGAAGGTCACGAGGTCGCTTCGCTGTCAGGTAATAAGGTGACACCACCTCAAGACCTTATAACCTTAAAACCTCATAACCTTGACTTCGTCATCACCGAGGTGGGTGGCACCATTGGCGACATCGAGAGTGCGCCATTCATGGAGGCCATCCGACAGTTGCGGTGGGAACTGGGCCGCGACGCCGTCTGCGTACACCTGACCTATGTGCCATATCTGAAGGCTGCCGACGAACTGAAGACGAAGCCGACGCAGCACAGCGTGAAGGAACTGCAGGGCATGGGCATACAGCCCGACATTCTCGTACTGAGAACCGAGCGCCATCTCGTCGACGCGATGCGTCTGAAGGTGGCGTCGTTTTGTAATGTCGACCTGGAGTGTGTGGTGCAGAGCGAGGACATGCCGAGCATCTATGAGGTGCCGGTCAGCATGCAACGGCAGGGACTCGACGCGGCCATCCTGCGCAAGATGGGGATACCTGTGGGCGAAAGGCCAGCCATGAAGCCGTGGCACGCATTTCTGGAGAAGCAGCGGAACGCCACCCGCGAGGTACACATAGCACTGGTAGGCAAGTACGACCTGCAGGATGCCTATAAGAGCATCCGCGAGAGCTTGAATTTGGCGGGCATATATAATGATGTAAAGGCACGGCTGCACTTCGTCAACAGCGAGGAGGTGACTACGGAGAACGTCGCCGCACGGTTGGAGGGCATGGCGGGTGTCGTCGTCTGTCCGGGCTTCGGTCAGCGGGGCATCGAGGGGAAGATCATCGCTGCCGAGTATTGCCGGACGCACGACGTGCCGACGTTCGGGATATGCCTGGGCATGCAGATGATGGTGATAGAGTTTGCGCGCAATGTGCTGGGATATCCCGATGCCAACAGCAGCGAGATGTCGGCAGACACCCGTCACCCCGTCATCGACCTGATGGAGGAGCAGAAGAGCGTCACCAACATGGGCGGCACGATGCGCCTGGGGGCCTACGACTGCAGGCTCGTGGCTGGCAGCCGGGCGGCGGAGGCATATCAACCGAGCGGAAATAGCGCACGGCACGGAACCAGTGCGGAGGCGACGGCGGAAGGGCTATTGATCATCCGCGAGCGGCATCGCCACCGTTATGAGTTTAACAATACTTATAAAGAGGAGTACGAAGCGAAGGGCATGAAGTGCGTAGGCATCAACCCCGCTGCCGACCTGGTGGAGATTGTCGAGATACCAACCCTGCGCTGGTACATCGGCACGCAGTTCCACCCGGAGTATTCCTCGACGGTGCTCCATCCGCATCCGCTGTTCATGAGTTTCGTCAAGGCATGTATCTGATATGGAAGCACTGAAACACGAATGTGGCGTGGCGATGATTCGCCTGCTGAAGCCGCTCGACTACTACGAGCAGAAGTACGGCACGTGGGCTCACGGGTTCAACAAGCTCTACCTGATGATGGAGAAGCAGCACACCCGCGGACAGGAGGGGGCGGGCATCGCCTCCGTCAGCCTGACCAACAAGCCCGGCACGGAGTATATGTTCCGCGAGAAGGCTGAGGGCAAGGATGCCATCACCGAGATATTCTCCCGCGTCACCGA
>Ga0310697_10002775_pt1 | contig 18209 bp, 13 predicted proteins | sample 172DNAGHGlowgp2_FD_203883 | JGI IMG/M metagenome (GOLD analysis project Ga0310697, IMG submission 203883) | Sheep rumen microbial communities from Palmerston North, Manawatu-Wanganui, New Zealand - 1728 DNA GHGlow gp2 (v2) (version 2) | ecosystem: Host-associated > Mammals > Digestive system >... | reverse complement strand
AGATGGACGACAATGTCGACCCGTCATCGACCTACCAAGTAGTTGATGCTTTAATCAAGGCTGGTAAGGATTTCGAATTCATCTTGCTCCCAGGCGTACGCCACACAATGGGCGAGTCCTACGGCGAGCACAAACGCTACGACTTCTTCGTGAAGAACCTCCTCGGCGTCGACCCACCCAAATGGGACGACCTCAAGTAATTTTCTAATTCGGGATAAAAAAAGACAAGACCTTGCAGACACCTAAAGAACTCGGCACAGAAAATGTAGGCAAACTGCTCATGCGGTATGCAATCCCGGCAGTCATAGCCATGACGGCCTCCTCACTCTACAACATGGTCGATAGCATCTTCATCGGCCGTGGTGTGGGACCGCTGGCCATCGCTGGACTCGCCGTTACCTTCCCTTTCATGAACCTGTCAGCGGCTTTCGGTGCCATGATAGGTGTGGGAGGTTCGACGATGATATCCGTCAAACTGGGACAGAAAGACAACGACACAGCCGTACGTGTGCTGGGCAACGTCGTGACACTCAACATACTGCTGGGCGTCATCTTCGGCGGACTGGCCATCATGTTCCTTAACCCCATTCTGCGGTTCTTCGGCGCCAGCGACAACACCATCGGCTATGCCTACGACTACATGCTGGTCATTCTCTTGGGCAATGTGGTGACTCACCTCTATCTCGGACTCAACAGCGTCCTACGTGCCACAGGTTACCCCAGGAAGGCCATGAACGCCACCATCGCCACGGTCATCATCAACACCATCCTCGACCCCATCTTCATCTATGGGCTTGACATGGGCATCCGCGGCGCGGCCATAGCCACTGTCATCGCTCAGGTCATCGCGCTGGCATTCGTCTGGTGGAAACTGTCGGACAAGAAAGACTATGTGCACCTGCAGCGGGGCATCTACGGCCTACGGTCCAAGATTGTGAAGAACATCCTCGGCATCGGCCTCTCGCCTTTCTGCATGCAGACCTGCGCTTGTCTCGTGGTGATTCTCATCAACACCAGCCTCCACACCCACGGAGGTGACCTTGCCATCGGTGCCTACGGCATTGCCAACCGCATCACCTTCATCTTCGTCATGGTCGTGATGGGTATCTGCCAGGGCATGCAGCCTATAGCGGGTTATAACTACGGTGCGCGCCAGTTCGAACGAGTCACTGAGGTGCTGAAGAAAGCCATCATCCTCGCTACCATCGTCATGACCATCGGTTTCGCGGTCTGCGTCTTCATCCCTACACCCATTGTCAGCCTCTTCACCTCCGACCCCGAACTCACACGTATCTCGGCCAACGCACTTCGCATCATCAACTGCCTGTTTATGTTCGTGGGTGTGGGTATGGTGACGGGCAACTTCTTCCAAAGCATCGGAAAGGCGAAAATCAGCATCTTCCTATCGACTACCCGTCAGTTGCTATTCCTTGTCCCTCTCCTTCTGGTACTTCCTCATTACTTCGGCACTACGGGCGTGTGGGTAACCATTCCCATTTCTGACGTCCTCTCTTCCATCGTGGCTGTCGCGATGCTGTGGCATTTCTACAGACACGAGGGACTGAAACAAAACAACCTATAAAGCAAACCCATCTAAAACACGCATACAATGGACAATTACGTAATCACCATCGGTAGGGAACTCGGTAGCGGAGGCAAGACCATCGGCAAGATGATGGCCGACGCCTTGGGAATCCCCATCTACGACCGCAGCCTCATAGAAATGGCGGCACAGGAAAGCGGCATCTCATCCGAAATACTCAAGCAACACGACGAGGCATCCAGCGGAGGACTCAAAGGCATGGCACTCAGGGCCATGGCCGCCGTTCCTTTCGTCTCGGCCGACTCCTTCTACAGCAACAGCATCAGCGACGAGAACCTCTTCAACATCCAATGCCACATCATACAGGAAAAGGCGGAGAAGGAAAACTGCATCATCGTCGGACGCTGCGCTGACTACATCCTGCGCAACCACCCGCGCCTGTTGCGCATCTTCATCCGCGCCAACATAGAGGACCGCATCAAGTTCTTCCAGGACCGTGAGATTATCGGCAGAGAGGATGCGGAAAAGCAACTACGGAAAATAGAGAAGAAACGCGCTGCCTACCACGATTTCTTCAGCGAGACCACCTGGGGCGACAGCCGCGCCTACGACCTCTGCGTCAACAGTTCCATCCTCGGCAAGGAAAAGACTGCCGAATTCCTCATCCAATACGCCAAAGCAGCCCTCAAAATCGAGTGAAGTTATAGCACTATAGCACAGCAAAAGTACTAATCCATCAGTTGATTGATAGTGACAAGTTGCTGAATCACACCGCTATGAGCATTTGCCTTGAGGCCGACAGTGGTCACAAGGCTTTCTTTATCTTGGGAATGTGGGTAAAACAAATCTGTTCATATTTGGCCAAATATATAGGGTTTTATTTAGCCAAATAGCGTAAAAAGAAGCACCATTTGGCTGATTAAAGCGAGCAAATTACATCAAAAACAGCAATTGAGCCTTCGATATTTTCCACGTGCAAAACAAATGTTTTGTTACTATAATGTTACCTAATTATGATTAATTCATGACCAAAAATGCGATTGAGCGAGAGCAGAGCCAAGCTTGCTTGAGCTATGCCGAGCGTGAGCATTTTAGGCGAAGCCTTTACACCCCCTGTGTCGCGAGGTCTGTCAAAACGCTTTTTATTTCCTCATCAGTTGGCGGATTGGGAATCAGCCAGTCAACAGCTTCTGTATAGTCTATGTCATCAAAGTAACAAAGTTGAGAACGGAACATTTTTTCGGAATAGAGTTCACCGAAAATTAGAGTGGCGGCAGAAGATATGCCATCAATTGTGAAATGGTCACGCAACAGAAAATACAGGTCAACATAGTCTTTCCATTTGGAGCGACGTCCTAAGGCATAGGCTTTCATCGCAGCCAGTTGAAGCAGAGAGGGTAAGCGAAAATAGTTCTCATATTTAACCAAAGGTTGAATATGAAAAGGATATTGAAAGAAAGTTAACTTTACGTCGTTGACGATAAGGTTCATCTGCTCAGATACCCGACGAGTTATAGAATAAGCGAAAGACGAAGCCGAAATCTTGTCAAGGTTCCGCTTGTGGTTAATGGTTGAGAATTTGAACATATCAAAATCAATGGAACGCCGATGGCCGATGTAGAGAGCAATGGCGGTTCCACCTACTAAATAATACTCACGCTTAAACTGAGCCATTAAGGGGAGCAACTGCATCTGTCGCTCATTCAATATCTCGCTATGCATATTTCTTCAAAACAAGTGAAAAGAAATGATAAATTTCGGGATAGTAATTCTGTTTTTGCCTGCCTTTGGCAGAAAAGAACACCTCAGCCACGCGTTTGCCTCCAAGTGCATCAATCAGTTCACGGTAATCGTCGAGTGTGCCATCGTTTAAGATACGCTCAACGAGCAGAGCGTCACTGACATTCTGTTTCTCTGCTTCAGGCGTATACCAAAAGAGGTTCTTGTGTTTTTCTATGATTTGTTCTCGTGACATAGTATATCAAGAATTATTATTCTATGCAAAGTTAAACAAATTCCGTGAGTATCAAGGTGTTTTTATTAGAAAATATGCATCCCTACCTACGAAAAAACTAAAAACTAAAAACCACCAACCGCCCCTGTCCCTAAAGGGACATCTCTCAATAACCGCGGGTGCATGAGGCTAAATTTTTCATCAATTCAATTCATGATAAATTCATGGGCAAAAATGCGATTAAGCGAGAGCAGAGGGCAAACTCGTTTGCACTATGCCGAGCGAGAGCATTTTAGGCAAAGCCAACGGTCAATGTTTCATAAAGTCACGCCCATGAAACATTTTTGCATATAACATTGGATAAAAATACAGCAAATCGCCAATAAAACGCACTTTTGCACGCATATAAATTCAGATTCTGCATACAAGCCTTCATTTTAACATTTACTATGAAACATTTGACATCAGCACTTTTTTACCTAAAATGAGGCTTGGGCACACAGACTAAAAGCCAGAAACAAAACCATTCCACTGCCACCAAAAGACACAAAACCTTAAATTGCATAAAAAACTTGTAAATATTTGATTGCCATTTCACGAATTATCACTAACTTTGCATTACTTATAAGGACATCTCGAAAAATTGCTCTCAATTTTAACATCTCATGACCCCTCATTTTCATGGAATGTTGAGATTAAAATTCGATAACTCGGGAAAAACAGATATTCACATAAGTACTTATATATTTTTGAAAAACAATGGCAAATAGTAGAGAAAAACTCTTCTCTGAATTCACCGCTCCTACCACTCAGGAATGGCTTGACAAAATTCAAGTTGACCTGAAAGGCGCAGACTTCGAGAAGAAAATGGTTTGGAAAACCAACGAAGGCTTCAAAGTACAGCCTTTTTACCGCCGTGAAGACTTGAAAGACCTGAAAGAAGTGGATTCACTTCCAGGAGAATTCCCATTCATCCGCGGAAACAAAACAGACAACAATCTTTGGTTTGTTCGTCAGGACATCAAGGTTGATGATGCCAAAGCCGCCAACACAAAGGCACTCGACATCCTCAACAAAGGTGTCAACGCTCTGGGATTCAAGATTCCCGCCAACATGGTCAGCGCCGAGACTGTGGAGACTCTTCTCGACGGCATCGTGGCTGAATGCGTGGAACTGAACTTCAGCACCTGCCAACGCCACACAGTGGAACTGGCTCGTATCCTTGTGGATTACTTCAAGAAGAAAGGCTACAGCCTTGGCAAACTTGAAGGCTCCGTCAATTTCGACCCCATCGCTAAAATCCTCACCAAGGGTAAGGACACATCGGCTGCACTTGCATGCCTGCCCGAACTCATCGAGGCTCTCAAGGAACTGCCACGCTTCAAGGCGGTGAATGTGAACACCATCGAACTCAACAACGCTGGTTGCTACATCTACCAGGAACTGGGTTACGCACTGGCATGGGGCAATGAGTACCTGCAGCAGATGGTAGACGCTGGCATCGACGCCACCACAGCCGCCAAACGCATCAAATTCAACATGGGCGTGAGCGAGAACTACTTCATGGAAATCGCCAAGTTCCGCGCCGCACGCTTACTCTGGGCTGAAATCGTGAAGCAGTACGAACCCGAATGCGACTGCGCATGCCAAATGCACGTACACGCCATCACAACCAGTTACAACCAGACCATCTTCGACAGCTACGTGAACCTGCTCCGCTCACAGACTGAAGCCATGTCGGCAGCGCTCGCCAATGTGGACTCCATCACTGTTATACCATTCGATGCTCCTTACAAGGACAGCGACGAATTCTCTGAGCGTCTGGCTCGCAACCAGCAACTCCTCCTCAAGGAAGAGGCTCACTTCGACAAGATTGTCGACGCAGGTGGTGGTTCCTACTACATCGAACACCTCACCGACGCACTCGCCAAGGAAGGATGGAAAGTATTCCTCGACGTAGAAAACGAAGGCGGATTCCTCGCACAGGCTCTCGCAGGAAAAATCCAGGAGGCTGTCAACGCCAGCAACAAGACACGTCACACCTATGCCGCACAACGCCGCGAGTTCATCCTCGGAACTAACCAGTTCCCCAACTTCAACGAGAAGTCGGAAGGCAAGACTCCTAAGGCATGCTGCTGCCAATGCCACAACGACAACGAACCTGCTACCATCGCCACACTCGACAAGAGCCGCATGGCCAGCGAGTTCGAGGCACTGCGTCTGAAGACAGAACAGGCTGAGAAACAACCTGTAGCCTTCATGCTCACCATCGGCAACCTCGCCATGCGCCAGGCTCGCGCACAGTTCTCTTGCAACTTCCTCGCCAGCGCTGGCTACAAGGTCATCGACAACCTCGGTTTCGCTACCGTCGAGGAGGGTGTTGAGGCTGGACTGAAAGCCGGTGCCGACATCATCGTCATCTGCTCAAGCGACGACGAATACGCTGAATATGCCATCCCTGCTTTCAAGGCACTCGACGGACGCGCTATGTTCGTCGTAGCTGGAGCACCCGCTTGCTCCGAAGACCTCAAGGCTGCAGGCATCGAGAATTTCATCCATGTACGCGTGAACCAGTTGGAGACGCTCAAGGAGTATAACGCTAAACTGGGAATCAAATAGAAAGGGCAGAGACAATGAGAAAGAATTTCAATAACATAGATATCTATGCTGGCATCGCCAAGAAAGATGGCCAGCAATGGCAGAAAGACAACGGCATCCACGCCAACTGGCGCACACCAGAGCAAATCGACATCCAGCCCGTATATACCAAGGAAGACCTTGAGGGTATGGAGCACCTCGATTTCGCTGCCGGTATTCCACCTTACCTTCGTGGTCCTTACTCCATGATGTATCCGTTCCGCCCGTGGACCATCCGCCAGTATGCTGGTTTCTCCACTGCTGAGGAGTCCAACGCCTTCTACCGCCGCAACCTCGCCAGCGGACAGAAAGGTCTGTCTGTGGCATTCGACCTCCCCACTCACCGTGGCTACGACCCCGACAACGAACGCGTAGTGGGCGATGTGGGTAAAGCTGGTGTGTCTATCTGCTCGCTCGAGAACATGAAGGTGCTCTTCGCCGGCATTCCTCTCAACAAGATGTCGGTGTCCATGACCATGAATGGTGCAGTGTTGCCTATCCTGGCCTTCTACATCAACGCAGGTCTGGAGCAGGGTGCCAAACTCGAGGAGATGGCCGGTACCATCCAGAACGACATCCTCAAGGAGTTCATGGTGCGCAACACCTATATCTATCCTCCTGCATTCTCGATGAAGATTATCGCCGACATCTTCGAGTACACTTCACAGAATATGCCTAAGTTCAACTCCATATCCATCTCGGGCTACCACATGCAGGAAGCCGGTGCCACAGCCGACATCGAGTTGGCTTACACCCTCGCCGACGGTATGGACTACCTACGCACTGGTGTGAACGCCGGCATCGACATCGATGCTTTCGCTCCTCGTCTGTCGTTCTTCTGGGCTATCGGTATGAACCACTTCATGGAAATCGCCAAGATGCGCGCTGGTCGTCTGCTCTGGGCTAAAATCGTGAAGAGCTTCGGCGCCAAGAACCCGAAATCCATGGCACTGCGTACACACTCGCAGACCTCGGGATGGTCGCTCACCGAGCAGGACCCATTCAACAACGTGGGCCGTACTTGTATCGAGGCTATGGCTGCTGTGCTGGGTCACACCCAGTCGCTCCACACCAACGCACTCGACGAAGCCATCGCACTTCCGACAGACTTCTCCGCTCGTATCGCTCGTAACACTCAGATCTACATCCAGAACGAGACCAAGGTCTGCAAGGAAATCGACCCATGGGCTGGCTCTTACTATGTGGAGACACTCACCAACGAACTCATCCACAAGGCATGGGAACACATCCAGGAAATCGAGAAACTCGGCGGTATGGCCAAGGCCATCGAGACAGGTCTGCCTAAGATGAGAATCGAGGAGGCTGCCGCTCGCACACAGGCTCGCATCGACTCGGGTGTACAGACCATCGTGGGTGTAAACAAATACCGTCTGGCACACGAGGATCCTATCGACATCCTCGAGGTGGACAACACAGCTGTGCGCAAGCAGCAGGAGGAATCGCTCGCCGAAGTAAGAGGCAAGCGCGACGAGGCTGCATGCAAAGCCGCACTGGAGAGGATCACCAAATGTGTTCAGGAATTTAAGGACGGAAAGAAGTCGGAGGACAACCTTCTCGACCTCGCCGTGAAGGCAGCAGGCCTGCGTTGCACACTCGGAGAAATCTCCGACGCATGCGAGGCCGTGGTAGGACGTTACAAAGCAATCATCAGAACGATTTCAGGCGTGTATTCATCAGAAAGCAAGAATGACAAGGAGTTTGAATTGGCTTGTCAACTCACAGAGCAGTTCGCTCAAAAGAATGGTCGCCGTCCACGTATCATGGTGGCCAAGATGGGTCAGGACGGACACGACCGCGGTGCCAAGGTGGTGGCAACAGGCTACGCCGACTGCGGTTTCGATGTTGATATGGGACCATTGTTCCAGACACCGGCAGAGGCTGCCCGTGAGGCCGTGGAGAACGATGTCAACGTGGTGGGTGCTTCATCACTCGCAGCTGGTCACAAGACCCTTATTCCTCAACTCATCGAGGAACTGAAGAAACTGGGTCGCGAGGACATCCTCGTCGTGGCTGGTGGTGTGATTCCCGCCCAAGACTACGACTTCCTCTACAAGTCGGGCGTAGTGGCCATCTTCGGTCCTGGTACTCCTGTGGCCAAAGCGGCTGTAGAAATCCTGAAAATCCTACTCGAGGACTAATCAAATGACAGGCTGGTGGCGTATGCCGCCAGCCTTTAACTATTAAAAGAACAACAACTTATGGAATGGATTGTTAAGTTATTCACAGATGGTTCCACGGTAGCACATGTCGTGCTGCTCTACTCCATCGTCATTTCTTTGGGTGTATGGCTCGGCAAGATGAAAATCGGCGGAGTATCGTTAGGTGTCACTTTCGTGCTCTTCGTGGGAATCATCGTCGGACACCTGCTCAAGAACAACGGAATTCAACCTGTAGAGGAGAACTGGTCTGTCATCGGTTTCATGCAGGACTTCGGACTCATCCTCTTCGTCTATTCCATAGGTATCCAGGTCGGTCCATCCTTCTTCTCCTCTTTCAAACAAGGAGGTGTGACCCTCAACTTGTTGGCTTGCGGCATCATCTTGCTCAACATCACGGTGATGCTCATCCTCTATTACGCTTTCATGGACACAAGCAACCCAGACAACCTGCCGATGATGGTGGGTGTGCTTTGCGGTGCTGTGACCAACACGCCTGGCCTTGGTGCCGCCAACGCGGCCTTGGAACAGGTGACTAATGGAGGAGCCATGCCTGTCATCGCCAACGGTTACGCCTGCGCCTATCCCCTCGGTGTGCTGGGCATCATCGGTTCCATCATCCTAATCAAGGCCATCTTCAAGATCAATTTCAAGAAGGAAGAAGAGAAATACAATGAGCAGTCGGGCAACTCAGCAGCCATGAAACCCCATCTCATGCATGTGGAGATTGTCAACGCTTCGCTCAACGACAAGACCATCCTCCAGACACGCGACTATCTGGCACGCGACTTCGTCTGCTCACGCCTACTGCACGACGGACATGTCACCGTGCCCAACCGCGAGACCAAACTATACGTGGGCGACCAGTTGTTCATCGTCTGCGCTGAGGAAGACGCTGAAGCCATCGTCGCTTTCATGGGCAAAACCATTCAAGTGGATTGGAGCAAGCAGGATTTCCCGATGATTTCGAAGAAAATCCTCGTCACCGCTGACAAAGTCGATGGCAAGACGCTCGGCAGTCTGCATCCCAGCAGTCTCTATGGTGTGAACGTCACACGCCTCTACCGTTCGGGCATCGAACTCTTCGCACAGCCAGGCGTACGTCTGCAGGTTGGCGACCGTCTGACCGTGGTAGGTCCATCCGATGCCGTGGAGCGTTTCGCCGGCAAGTTGGGCAACCAGGCCAACCGTCTCGACAAGCCCAACCTCATCACCATCTTCGTGGGTATCATGCTTGGTATCCTCGTGGGCAGCCTGCCCTTCCACATCAGCGGAATGTCTATGCCCGTGAAATTAGGTCTTGCTGGCGGTCCACTCATCGTGGCCATTCTGATTGGACGCTTTGGTTCAAAGTTCCATCTCATTTCTTACACCACCAACTCAGCTTCATTGATGATTCGAGACATCGGTTTGGTATTGTTCTTAGCCAGTGTGGGCATCAAGGCTGGTGGCAACTTCGTAGAGACTGTCATGAACGGTGGTCTCTGGTATGTGCTGTATGGTTTCCTCATCACCGTCATTCCGCTGATTATTATCGGCTGTGTAGCCCGGATGAAGTACAAGGAGAACTATTTCCTCATCATGGGTCTGATGTCGGGTGCGACCACTGACCCACCAGCACTCGCCTACTCCACCGCCACAGCAAACAACGACATTCCATCCATCGGTTACTCCACCGTCTATCCTTTGTCGATGTTCCTGCGCATCATCACCGCTCAGGTGCTCATCCTCATGCTCTGCGGATAGAAGCATAAAGCCAGTAAAAAAACTCTGAAAACGCATGTCGGCAGTTGGGGCCACCCACCTGCCGACTTTTTTTGTTATCGCCTGCTTCATGTTTTCAGAAAAAGAGACTTCTATGCCATCGGTTTGCAAGAAAAATTGTAACTTGCACTATGAAAACAAAAACGAGGCTAAAAACACGCATTATTCCTAAGAACCGATTGGCTGCAACTTACCTATGAAAAGCCCAATACAATACATCCGTCAGTTCCTTTCCGTCAGGCTGAGCCTCTGGATTGTGCTGTTTGCCACCATCATCTTCTTGGGGGCTTTGGGTTATGTGTTCAGTATGGCGAGAAAAACCGCCCATCAGGAAACCATCAAGCACGTCACGCAAATTCTCGACAACAACGTACTTCGGCTGACTACCATCATTAACAAGGCAGAAACAGCGGCCAAGATGACACAATGGCTCGTCATGCGGCACGACGAAGTCTCTGACTCCATGTTCGTATATAGCGCCAGCACACTCAAAAGCACATTTCCGCCACCAAACCCTTCACCAACTCCTACATTGTCTTGACAGGAAAGGATGGGACCTTCTATGTGCATCCAGATACAGCGAAAATACTCAAACAGAATATCTGCACACCGTCCCAAGAACACCCTGACACAGCTATGGCATCCCTGAAGTATGCACTACAAGAGGGAAAGCAAGGGATGAAACAAATGGAGATAGAAGGGGAGGACTGCTATGTCTTCTACCAAACCATCAGCAAAACGGAATGGGGAATGGCCATCGTTTGCAACAAGGAGGACATCTTCAGCGAACTCGACAGACTACGACACGCCGTGGAACTCATCTTTGTCATCGGACTATTACTGATACTCATCATCTTCAGTCAAATCGTTGCCAAGGAACTAAGGCCTTTGGAACTACTAGCCACCGAAGCCGAAACCATCGCATCGGGACAATTCAACAACACACTACCACCCACCAACAGAAAAGACGAAATAGGCAAACTGACCACATCCTTCGCCAACATGCAGCATTCGCTGGTAGGATACATGGAGGAGCTGAAAAACACCACGACAAAGAAAGAACGTATCGAGAGTGAACTCCGCATCGCACACGACATACAAATGTCGATGGTGCCAGACAAGTTTCCACAACGAAACGAACTCGACATCTACGCCACTATGACCCCTGCAAAGGAAGTGGGAGGTGACCTCTTCGACTTTGTCATCGACAACGACCAACTTTTCTTCATCATTGGTGACGTAGCAGGAAAGGGAGTCCCCGGCTCTCTCTACATGGCCATGACATGCGCGCTGTTCCGAAACCTCGCCGGTAACTACCAAAGTGCGGGAAACATCGTGAGGGAAATCAACCACACCATCACCGCATACAACACATCCTTCGTTTTCGTCACCATGTTCATGGGTGTACTCGACATGAAAACGCACCATCTCACGTACTGCAACGCTGCCCACAACCCACCTGTACTCATACAACCCGACGGGAAATGTCTGTTCCTAAAAACTGAAGTCAACCTGCCCATCGGCATCGAAGACCACTACCCTTTCGCGGAACAGGATATCGACTTTCCTGAAGGCTCAGCACTGCTCCTTTACACCGACGGACTGACTGAAGCCACATTCGTCCCAGACAACGGAAAACCAAAAATGTTCGGAGAGCAGAGAGTCGTACACGATGTGGAGAAGAACAGCAAAGCCTCTGCTAAAGAAGTCGTGGATTACCTCACACAGCATGTCAACATCTTCGCCAACGGAACAGAACAAAACGACGACCTGACACTGATGTGCATCCGTCATGCTGAAGTTGACTACAACAGCACAACCACAAAACGCAGACTCATCATCAAAAACGAGCTGTCGGAGGTAAGCAGAATGCACACTTTCATCATGACGGTTTGCCGCGAGTATGGCATACAGAACGGCATTGACAAGACATTGAACCTCGCGCTCGAAGAATGGGTGGTCAATGTCATTAACTACGCCTACCCCAAAGGAATGCGCGGACATGTGGAAATGACATCCGACTTCAAGGACGGGTTGCTTACGCTCGTCGTCAAGGACCATGGAGTGGCTTTCGACCCCACCCAACATTCAGAAGTCGACATCGACGCTTCTTTGGAGGAACGAATCGTCGGAGGACTCGGCATACACCTCGTACGCTCTATCATGGACAATATGACATACGAGCGAACGGTCGATGGCTATAATGTGGTCACCATGACAAAAAGAATCGATAACAAATAATTCATGATAATTGATAAAAGCAAGATGATATGATGGAGAGTATTTATTTCTTAGGTTTTAACCTCAACGCATGGATCACCATCCTCACGGTGCTGACCCTGTTTTCTGTATTACTGTTCACCAAAATCCGTTCCGACATGGTATTTCTCTGTGCCATCGCCGTACTCTTCCTGACGGGCGTGCTTGATGCCAAGGAGGCTTTCTCTGGTTTCAGCTCCACCTCGGTTGTGGTCATCGCCGTCCTCTTCGTGGTAGTGGCAGGACTGACGCACACCGGAGTGCTGCAGTGGATAGTGAAACACCTGTTAGGACAACCCAACTCGTATTCAAAGGCCGTGGTAAGACTGATGCTACCTGTGGCGGCACTCAGTTCCTTCCTCAGCAACACCACTGTGGTGGCACTCTTCGTGGGAATCGTGAAGATGTGGTCGAAAAAACTCAACATCTCGCCGTCAAAACTACTCATACCCCTCAGTTACGCCGCAGGCATGGGAGGTGTCTGCACACTCATCGGCACCCCACCCAACCTCATCATATCAGGTATGTACGCAGAACACACCGGCAATGCCATGAATGTATTCGCTACCACAATCCCCGGCCTTTTCTGCCTATGCATAGGCGTGCTGTCCATCATCGCTATGCGACGGCTGTTACCAGAGCGCAAGGCTCCCGAAGCAGTCTTTGAATCAACAGGCGACTATACCGTGGAGTTCCTCGTGCCATCCGACAACACACATATCGGACAGACCATCAGCGAAGCAGGATTGTCAGATGTTCGAGGAGGCAGCCTCATCGAAATCGTACATTACGACGACATCATCTCTCCCGTACCTGACGACGAGATAATCATGGGAGGTGACCGACTGGTGTTCGCAGGACAGGTCGATGAGATTCTTGACCTACGTCAAAGCCACGGACTGGTGAATGCCGACCATCATGTGTTCAAAATGAGCGAAGTGGACAAGAACCGACAACTAAGAACCGCATACGTCAACTTCGGCAGCAACCTCATCAACACCACCATCGGAGACAGCACTTTCGAGAAAGACAACAACATGACACTTGTGGCAGTGTCAAGAAAAGGCGAGCGCATCAGCCAGTCGCCACGCAGCGTGACACTGCAGGCTGGAGATACACTACTGCTCGAATGTCCGCCCAAAACCAATATCAAAACCAACACACTGTCATCCCAACTGCAGTTCTTCGACTCCACTGAGGTGGCCAACATCGGCAAGAAAACCTACATATCCACATCCATCATGATTGCCATGGTGGTGCTTTCTGCATTAAATGTCCTCCCGTTGCTCCAATGTGCCTTCCTTGCCGCAGCAGCCATGCTCTTCTTCAGATGCTGCAATGTGGACCAAGCAATGAAAGCCATCAACTGGGATATCCTGATGGTTTTCGCTGGTTCGGTGGTGCTTGGACTCGCCATAGGAAAAACGGGAATAGCGGAACGGTTGGCTCACGGAGTCCTCAACACCTGCGGAACCAACCCCATCATCGTCATGGCCGCTATCTGCCTCGCTGGAAACATCACAACCGAGTTCATCTCCAACACAGCAGCGGGCGCCATGTTCTTCCCCATCATGTATGAGGCTACAGAGAAACTCGGCTACGAGCCCTACCCCTTCATGATTGCCATGATGGTCAGTGTCAGCAGTTGCTTCGCCACACCAATAGGCTCGCCTACCCACATGCTCGTCTATGGGCCTGGAGGATACCGCTTCAGCGACTTCATCCGCATCGGCTTGCCCATGAACCTCATCATCCTGATGGCGAACATACTTATTGTAAACCTAATTTATCCTTTAACACCTTTACAGTAAAATGAATTTTGAAATCAAAGAAGAAAATGGTGTCTATACAGGCAAACCTTCTGGATGGATAGACACGAATGCCGCACCCGATTTCCTTGAGGCACTCAGGGAATTGGAGGAAAAAGTGGGAAAAGCCGTCCAACTCGACTGCACCGAATTGGAATACATCTGCAGCCTTGGACTGCGTGGTTTACTCAAACTAAAGAAAGAGAGCGCAGCCAAAGGGGGAACACTGGAACTTCTCAATGTGCAGCCAGATGTCATGAACATCCTGCGAATGACGGGATTCGACAAACTGCTCACCATCCAATAAACTCTACCATCCTATGGTAGAACCACTTTCTTATTGCCGAGGATATAGATGTTCTTATGCTTCACGTTTCCCGTAACAGGACGACCACTGAGATCAATGATTGTAGCGGCCTGATGATGAACCGATGAGGAAGGGACTATCTTCTTGATGTTGTCTGAAGAACCAGCAAGGTCTTCCAGTTGCACCAAGGTGATACCTGCAAGATAACACCAGTTATTGCCGTTGTTGGCATCAGCACGCATACCGACAGTTAACGTCTCACCACTTCTGAGGTCAATAACGAGAGAATAGAGTCCGTAGGTGGCACTACTTACTTCGATACTGGTATCTGTTCCGCTGTCAGTCGTCGCAAAGAAAGAAGTTCCTGGCTGTTGGTTGCGGTCGTTGTCGCTGCCACTCCATCGATTGGCAGAACAGAAAGCCGCCACGCCATAGCGGCCTTCTGACAAACCTTTGATTTCCTGACGGAAAAAATCAATGTACTTTGGTGGTGAAGCAGACCAGTATGCAAGTCCTATGCCATTATAGATGGGAGAAGACAGTTTGGCCTCAGTATATCCCGCACTGGCATTCCCTTCTTGTTTAGTCCAGTTACTGCCTCCAAAGGCTGGCACCGAGAGCGTTCTATCGATGTAAGAGTGCTCAAAATCATATGGTCCTGAATAGTCCACCTTCAGATTGTCGAAAGCAAACCAATCCGCATTGGTGTCATTGTCAAACTGAGCCATAAGGCAGACCGCCTTCGGCTGAGCAAGAGTGAACTGTATTGTGGCGTGTTGCACTTGGTTAGCATCGATGTGTTCCAATTTTATGCTTTTGTCAGCAACCGAGACCGTCACCCCCGATAAGGTGCCGTTGGTCTGATAGTGGTTACTGCCACTGTGAAATGTGCCATTATAATCGAAAGAAATGGTATATTGCCCTGCTGGCAAGACCTTTGAACTCTGTGAGAATGACTGACCAGCCAAAGTGGAAGCCGTACCCCACCCTACATAGCACTCGAGGAAACCATTCAATTCAGTGTCGTGCCAGACAGAACTATTATACTTGATGTATTGTGAGGAACTGACGTTCCATCCATCCAAACTCTCGTCACCGAAATCGGGATTCTGGAAAATGCGGGATGTAAATGACTCTTCCTTCTCGACAATCTCTGCCGAAAGGCTAACTTTGCCCACTGTGCCATTGGAACGCAAAATAGCCAGCGCACGGCCACGGAAAACTGTCAGTCTGGGAGATCGGAAACTCTTCATATCATCAGGCGCACCTGTTCCACAAGCGATGAGGTCGCCTGCGCCATTGTTCTGAATGCTGATTTGACTGGCACAGTCACTTGTCACGACATTGCCTTCTGCGTCAACAAGTTCCAATGTGACGTATGCCAACTCATTGAGTTCGCCCGACAAATCGGTGTCTTCATAGACACAACGAACACCAACAGGTTGCCCTGTGGTCTTGAGAACAAACTCCTCACCCGTCAGTTCCTGACCATTGATATCGAGATTAACCACACGCAAGGTGCCGGGTTGATAAGGAATGCTATAGCCTGCCCAAAAGGTTGCACCTGGCGACTTGTCGCCCATTGGTTTGTCGTTCAGGTAGAGACGCACTTTCGGTGCCCGGCTGTAAACATTGACTGTCACATTCTGTCCTTCACGTCCAGGCCATGTCCAATGCTGTTCTTCCAGTTGCCACCCCCAAGCGTTGTTGTATGATGAGGTAGGTTGCACTGCCATCGTCACTGGTGCCTGCCTCCAGACGACATCCCTATAATACGACTGCGGCTTCTTTTGCCCGATAAGGTCAAGGTCTCCACAGTAACCATTGAACCAAGGCCAATCTTGGAACATCGATGGGTTGCGGTCAGAATATGCCGCACCAATACCCGCCTCACCCAGATAATCCATAGCCGTCCAGACAAAATCTCCTATGACGTAGGGCAATCGTTCCACAAGATTCCAATTCTCAGAAGCCTGCTTGGGAAAGCTTTCCAATCCACACATCACACGGTCAGGATGGGTCTGGTGGTCACGCTCATACCTGTCGTAAATATAGTTGTAACCTCCCACATCGAGGCTCAAAAAAGCACGATTGTCTTGTATCTCCCAGTTATTTCCCGCACTATTCCACGCGTCTCCGACATCCCATGAGCAAATGGCGGCTGTAATGGGGCGTGTGGTGTCGTATTTCAGAACATCGGCTCGCAAACGCGCTGCAACCTGAATACCGGCATCCTCCACACGACCAGGAATTTCATTGCCAATGGACCACATGATAACGGATGGATGGTTGCGGTCACGACGCAGCATCACGGCGATGTCGTCATCGCTGTGCTCACGGAAATAACGATGATAGTCTTCACCATTCTTGGAAATCAACCACTGGTCGAAACACTCGTCGATAACCATCAGCCCCAACTCGTCGCAGACATCAAGGAAATTTTCAGATGGCAAATTGTGGCTGCATCGAACCGCATTGTAACCCTGGGCTTTAATCAGTTGCAGTTTGCGGCGTTCAGCTTTGTTGAAAGCGGCGGCACCAAGCAATCCATTGTCGTGGTGGACACAGCCACCTCGCAACAAAGTAGGTACTCCATTCAACAGGAATCCCTCTGTGGCAAAGAACGACAAAGTACGGAAGCCAAAACGTTTGGTGAAAGAGTCAACCGAACGCCCCTCGGAATCCTTGACACTGACTACCATACTATAGAGATAAGGATGTTCAGGACTCCACATGTGCGCATCTGGGACAGAAAGGCTGAGGCTGACTTCTTTTGTCTGACCAGCTGAAACATTGTCGAAAGCTTCCGACTTCCGAGCTACTTCTTTCCCGTCGGCATTCAAGACACTCACTTCCACTGTGCCGTCCTGACTGGTGCCCCCTTCATTATGTACAATGGTGGAGACCAAGGCTGTGGTCGATGGCTGATTGTTGTCCATCCTCACGAAAGTATCCCATTCATCAGCATACATGCGGGATGTGCGGAGCAACCAAACATGGCGATAGATGCCACTTCCCGCATACCAACGGGTGTTGTTACCCTCATTCACGACCCTCACCACCACACTGTTTTCACCCTCGTGCAATTGTTTCGTCACATCAGTTCTGAAACTGCTGTAGCCATAGACATTCTCATGACACAGCACACCGTTGACATAAACCCATGACTGATTATAGGCTCCTTCGAAATAGAGTTCCACCCGACCAGAAAGGTCGTCTGCCGTAATATGGATCACACGCTGATACCATCCTTCACCACCCACGGTGAAGCCAGTCTGAGTACGACCCACACTATTGGAGGAGAAAGGGCCGACAACACGGCCTCCAGCCTGTGCCGCAGCTTCGTTTTCCACGCTCCAATCGTGAGGCAGTGAAAGAGAGCGCCACGTTGATGCCTGAGCAGGGGTATTCAGGACAGCACGCCCATTGCCATAGAAAAAATGCCAGTCAGCATCAATGCACTGCTTTCGCTGTGCCATCATCATCTGTGTGGAGAGAATCCCCAACACCATCATCAAGAACTTCATAAAGACTATTTGTTTTATTATCACTATTAGCTATAAACTAAAAAACATATTAACTGCCATTCTTGCTGGCAGTTAACATGTATAGAAGAAAGAATCGGAAAGGGTGTCCTGACTTCGTCACTCATTTTTAACTAAAAACATAACGTCTTGATAATAAATTATTTGTAATTTTGCGCCACCCGTTTTTGGGTGGCGCAAAAGGTTTTTTAACATAATTGGTTATGTTTATCCGT
>Ga0310697_10002774_pt1 | contig 18212 bp, 12 predicted proteins | sample 172DNAGHGlowgp2_FD_203883 | JGI IMG/M metagenome (GOLD analysis project Ga0310697, IMG submission 203883) | Sheep rumen microbial communities from Palmerston North, Manawatu-Wanganui, New Zealand - 1728 DNA GHGlow gp2 (v2) (version 2) | ecosystem: Host-associated > Mammals > Digestive system >... | reverse complement strand
GGAAAGGAGGTCGGAGTCCGAGCACGGTGAGATAGGGGGCACCGCTACGGCACCACGGCCGGCTGGGAGCCGCGGCACCAGGGGCAGGAGTAGAGTAATCGGCTCCAAGGTTCCCGACAGGGGAATTCGGCTGGAGTGGGAAACAAGAGGATGGCTTGGAGGCATGTGCAGTGAGGTCGAATGTTTCCCAAAGGCCGAAATTCGGGCCATGGGAAACGACGGGGCGCGCCTGAGGTCGTTGCAGGCTGGTTGGTTGTTTCCCACCCGAGCGAACAGGGCCGGAATCTGAGTGCGGGGAGACAGGAGGCGTGCCAGAGGCTAGTGCAGGTGGGTTGGTTGTTTCCCACCCCCACCCGAGCGGACACGCTCCTGACGGGGGGCTGGGCAGTCCCGGCGCGGCAAGATGGCAGGATTTCGGGATCCCGGCAGGCAGTTTTCGGGGGGACGGTGCGTTTTAGAGACAAAACGATTTCTGAGATGAAAAGATTGTCGATTATTATGGCGGCGGCCCTGCTGGTGGCGGGACTGTGCGGATGTCGGAAAGAGAATCCTGTGGATGCTGGCTTGTTGCCGGGGACTTGGTGTAAACTCTATCCGGAGGGGGTCGTGACCGAAGGGGGCGTAAGCTGGACTTTCGGCGAAGACAACAAGCTGGAGGTCCGGGTGTATGATGTCTTCGCCGGGGATTTCAGGACGGAATATGTGTATCGGGTCGAACCGGACGGCCGGACGTTGTTTGTCTGGGAACCGATGTACGGTGGCGATCCCGCTTGGGCGAAGTACCGGATGGTGCGGTGCGACGGTGCGGTGCTGGAACTTGTGCGCGAGGACGTATACGCCAAAGACGCGACGGAGCTGGAAGGACACATCACATGGTTTGAGGGAGACGTGACTTTCCGGCGCTTTGCCGGGAAGTGACGGCCGGTGGCGGAGATTCTTCCGGGAGACATGCAGTTTTTCGGAAGAATTCCGTTATCTTGGTGAAGATTCTTCAAACACCGACGAGTTGATGGATGAGCGAAGCCTGGTCCGGCGCTGCAGCGCCGGAGAGCCGGGCGCCAGGCAGGAAATGTACGAGACCTACGCGGGGCGTGTGCTGGCCGTCTGCCGGAGGTATGTCCGGGACGCGGACAGGGCCCGTGACCTCGTCCACGATACGTTCCTGAAAGCCTGGGATTCGCTGGGGCGGTTCCGGCCGCGGCGCGCGGGCTCGCTCGGAGCCTGGCTCTGCCAGATCGCCGTCCACCTGGCGGTGGATGAGCTGCGGCGGGAGAAGCGCTTTGCGGAGATACCGGACCAGGTCCGGAGTGACGGCGGCGGATGGAACGACAGAGACGACGGGCCGGCTGCGGAAGATGGAGGATGGAAGGGCGGCAGCGCGGCGGAACTCCCGGTGGATGCGGACCGGCTCCGGCAAGTCCCTGTGGAGGAGTTGATCGACCTGATCGCCTCCCTGCCCGAAGGCTACCGGACGGTGTTCAACCTCTTCTGCCTGGATGGATACTCCCACCGGGAGATCGCCGGGATGCTGGGAATCACCGAAAAGACCTCCCAGACCCAATACCTTAAGGCGCGGCGTCGGCTGGCCGTGATGATCATGGAGAAATATGGTAAAGATGCGTAACAAAGACAAACATACCACCGACTGGACCACCGTCCTGCAGGAGTGCCTGCGGGATGCCAGCCTGCCGTTGGAGGACGGCTGGGCCGCCGGGGCGGCGGGAGCCGGGGCCGGGATCGAGCCGGAAACCCTGGCGGATCCGGCCCGATCCGGCCGAAATACCTGGGGTCAAGCCGGAAATCCCGGCGAATCCAGCTCGTCCCGGCAGAAAAGCGGGGGGTCGAGCCGGAAAAACGGTTTTTCCGGCTCGTGGGCCCCGTGGGGCTGGGCGCTGGCAGGCGCAGCGGCGGCGCTCGCCGCCGTGCTGGTCCTGCGCCCAGCCGCGCCGTCCGGCCTGCGCCCGGCGGCGCCGGCCGGCGAGGAGCCGGTGCGCCTGGTCGAGGCGCCCGCCGCGGAAGTCCGCGACGGAGGCGCCGCCCAAGACCTTGCCGTCGCGCAGGTCCTTTCCGCCGTTGCCCAAACCCCTGACGTCACGCAGGCCCGGATCCGGAGAGGCGGCCTGAATCCGTCCACGAAACAGGCGGGCAATAAGGATGGTGTAGAGAAAGAGGCTCAACCGTCCACGAATCAGGCTTGGAACATGGATGGCACCGGGCAAACAGGCATCCCGTCCACGAATGGGACAGGAAGCGGGGAGGAGATTCCGGATCAAGTCCGGAATGATGGTGATGCTGGCTTGAGTGGCGGAAATGCTGCCCGGAAAGGCGGAGATGATACCCAGAATGACGGAGACGCTGGCCGGAGTGACATCACCCAGGCCGGTCAACCGGTCCGGCAGCAGAGCCTGGAGGAGTTGACGCAGGGCGACTTCGCGACGGCTGGGGAGCCGGGGGCGGCGGACGCCTCGCGCCGGCGCCGCCCTGTCAGCCTGCGGCTGCAGGCGGCCACGCCCGGCGCGTCGCTTGCCGCGGGCGGGATGTTCGCCACCGGTCCGGTTGCTTATTCGGATCAGTTGAGTTATGATAGTCCGGAATATGGCAAGGCTACGACACCGGGGTCGTACTCCTCCGATCAAGCCCCGACTGCCGATCGCGCGCCGGTCTTTCCGGTCAGCGTGGGCATCTCGGCGGCCGTACCGCTGTCGCGCCGCTGGACCCTGGCGGCCGGCCTGGAGTACACCCAGCGCGCCGGTGCCGTGGTCCAGTCTGCGGCCGGCAGCTCCTCCGCGCAGTCGGTCACCCTTCATTATTTGGGCGTCCCCCTGGACCTGCACTGCTACCTCAACCCGGACGACCGCCTGCGGGTCTGGCTCGGCGGCGGCCTGAAGGCCGAGAAGGCCATCCATGTCACCGGCGCGGCGCCGCTCCGCGATCCGGTCCTGTGCAGCTGGAACCTCCAGGCCGGTGCGGACCTGCGGGTCCTGCCCGGCGTGCGGATCTACCTGTCCCCGGCCCTGACCCGATATCTCAACCATAGCGCCTACGCCGTCAGCTGGGACGAGCGTTCCAACTTCTCCCTGCGCGCCGGCTTATCCTTTGACCTCAAATGAATATGAAAGCTTTTCATCTTGCCATCCTGGGGATTCTTCTTCCCGTCATCGCCCTGGCACAGACGCCGGGGCGGCCGACCCACCAGGTCCAGCTCGGCGCCGGGACTTTCAGCTACGGCACACCGTTGTCCGGATATACCGAGGTCGGCCTGTTGTCCATGCGCCTGTCCTACGGCCTGGATATCCCCGTATCCGCCGCCTGGTCCGTCATGCCCGAGGTCGGCACCAAATTCTGCATGGAAGGGCTCTTCGCCCTGGGGGCTGTGGGTGCCGATTTCGACCTGTTCTCCTATTGGGATTTCTCGGCGAATGCCCGCTATCACCTGCCGGGTGGAGCCGTCCTCGGTCTCGGTCCGATGCTGTCCTACACCTTCCACCAGGACAAGTACTACGTAGATGCGGACCCGTCCGATCCGCTGAACGGCATGCCCAAGAACACCCGGGTGAACCTATCCCTTCACCCCTCCGTCATTTTCCATACCGGGAAACGCTGGCACCTGGGTGCCGAGGCGGAGATCGGCCTGAACAACATAATGATCCAGTATCCGCAGTACCGCCGCACCGGCTGTCGGCATCTGCACGCACTCCGCTTCGTGGCCGGAATCCACTTTTAACAAACTCTCTTTGTAACCATGAAACGAATTACCCTGATCCTTGCCATAGCATTGCTGGCACTCCCGGCGTGCGGCAAACTCGACCGCGAGGAGAATCTCCGCGCCGACCAGGTCGCCCCGCTTGTCCGGATCGAGCTGACGAAGGGCGAACAAGCCCTCAGAGACGCCTCCAATGACTTCGGCATCAAGACTTTCCGGAGCCTTTACGACGCCAGCAACAATGGCTCCGTCGCCTTCTCCCCGCTGAGCCTCTCGCTGGCACTTGCGATGGCCGCGGAGGGTGCGGAAGGGAATACTTGGCAGCAATTCCGCGAGGTGCTCGGCTGGGACGCCGCCTCCAAAGAGGAGCTGGGTGCGTATTACCGGAAGATGACGGAAGGCCTGGTGAAAGCCGATGCCAACGTCCAGTTCACCAGCGCCAACTCCTTCTGGACGGCCAAGGACCTCCCGCTCAAGGCAGAATACGCCAACCTGCTGGAGCGCTACTTCGCCGCGGAGAGCCATACGGTGGACTTCTCCCAGCCGGCCACCCTGAAGCAGATCAACCAATGGTGCTCCGACAAGACCGACGGCAAGATCCCGCAGATGCTCACGGACCTGGATCCCGACACGGCCCTGATGCTGATCAACGCCCTGCTCTTCAAGGCCCCCTGGAAGCTGACCTGGGACATCCTGCGGAACCGGGACTTCACCGCCGCCTCCGGCGCCGGGCGCAAGAAGGACTACCTCCATGTCAAGGACCAGCGCCTGACCTACGGCGACTTCGGCGACTTCGAACTGGTCCGGGCCCCGTACGGCAACGGAGCCTACCAGATGGACATCATCCTTCCGAAGGAGAGCAAGACCCTCTCCGATATCCTCCCGCAGGTGGGCTCGGACGTGGTCAACTACGGCCTGCAGGCGACGGACGTGACCCTCTACCTGCCGAAATGGTCCACGGACTACTCCACGGAGGATGCGCTGATCCCGGCCCTGAAGGCCCAGGGGCTCACCCTGCCGTTCAACTCCATGAAGGCGGACTTCTCCGGCATCAGCGAGAGACAGACCTTTATCAATAAGGTCCTGCAGAAAGTACGGATCGACGTCACGGAGAAGGGGACGGAGTTTGCGGCCGTCACGGTGATCGGCTGGAAAGCCACTTCTGCGGCCCCCGTCACCTACCCCAAGGTCACGGTCGATGTCAACCGCCCCTTCGCCTACACCATCCGCGAGACGACGTCCGGCACCATCCTGCTGCTCGGCACCCTGTCGGAATAGCGGGAAAATTCTTATCTTTGTCTTTCCGGCAAGTTTTTAACGATGGCAAAGAAAGGCGAAGATACCCCGATGCTGAAGCAATATTTCAGCATCAAGGCCCAACACCCCGAGGCGGTGCTCCTGTACCGCGTCGGGGATTTCTATGAGACCTATTCCGACGACGCCGTGCTCGTGAGCAAGGTGCTCGGACTCGTGCTCACGCGCCGCTCCAACGGCGACAAGGGCGACACGCCGATGGCGGGCTTCCCGCACCATGCCATCGAGGGATACCTGCAGAAACTGGTCCGCGCCGGCTACAAGGTAGCCATCTGCGACCAGCTCGAAGACCCTGCCCTCGTCAAGAACAAGCTCGTCAAGCGCGGCATCACGGAGATCCTCACCCCCGGCATCGCCTTTGGCGAAGGGATGCTCGACCAGAAGGAGCACAATTACCTCGCCGGCCTGACCTTCGAGGGCCAGAGCTGCGGCGCGGCCTTCCTCGACGTGTCCACGGGCACCTTCCAGGTGGCCCAGGGCAGCATCGACTACATCGGCACGCTACTGAGCTCGCTCCAGCCGCGCGAGCTCGTGGTCCAGCGCGAGCTGCTGCGCGCCGTCAAGGAGAAATTCGGCGACTACTACGCCACGGGCCTGGACGAGTGGGCCTTCGTGCAGGATGCCGCCGTGGAGCGGCTGTGCAAGCAGCTCAAGGTACAGAGCCTCAAGGGCTTCGCCATCGACGGCTTCCCGCTCGCCATCTGCTCCGCCGGCGCGCTGCTGGTCTACCTGGAGCAGACCCAGCACGCGGGCCTGGGCAACATCTGCTCGATCGGCCGCATCGACGAGGACAAGTTCGTCTGGATGGACAAGTTCACCTTCCGCAACCTCGAAGTCTTCCAGAGCAACGCTGGCCGCGAGGGCGTGAGCCTCGTGGACACCATCGACCGCTGCTGCACCCCGATGGGCGCGCGCCTGCTGCGCCAGTGGCTCGCGATGCCCGTGATGGACCTGGGCGAACTCGCCGCGCGCCACGACACCGTGCAGTTCCTGCACGACAACGACGCGCTGCTGCGCGAGCTCCAGGGCCACCTCGGCGAGGTGGGCGACCTGGAGCGCATCCTCGCCCGCGCGGCCAACGGCAAGATCCTGCCGCGCGAGGTGCGCCAGCTCGGCCGCTCGCTGAGCCGCATGACGCCGATCCGCGACCTCTGCGGCGCGACCGGCTGCGCGGCCCTGGACAAGCTCATCAAAGGACTGCACGACACCGACAAGCTGCTCGACCGCATCACCGCGACCCTCGCGGAGGAAGCCTCGCAGCTCGGCCGCGGCGACGTGATCGCCGCCGGCGTGGACAAGGAGCTGGACGAGCTGCGCGGGATCTCCCGCGGCGGCAAGGACTACCTCCTGCAGATGCAGGTCCGCGAGAGCGAACGCACCGGCATCTCCTCCCTGAAAATCAGCTACAACAACGTCTTCGGCTACTACATCGAGGTCCGCAACACCTTCCGCGACAAGGTCCCGCCCGAGTGGATCCGCAAGCAGACCCTCGTGTCGGCCGAGCGCTACATCACCCCGGAGCTCAAGGAATACGAGGAGAAGATCCTTGGCGCCGAGGCCTCCATCTACGAGATCGAGAGCCGCTTGTTCGGCCAGCTCGTCGAGGCCGTCCAGAAGAGCATCCGCAGCATCCAGGACAACTGCCGCATCCTCGCGCGGCTCGACGTCCTGCAGGGCTTCGCGCAGCAGGCCATCGACCGCAATTACTGCCGGCCCGAGATGGACAAGAGCCTGGTGCTGGACATCGAGGCGGGGCGCCACCCCGTCATCGAGACCCTGATGCCCGTGGGCGAAGAATACGTGCCCAACGACATCCGCCTCGACAGCAAGGGCGAGCAGATCATCATCCTGACCGGCCCCAACATGGCCGGCAAATCCGCCCTGCTGCGCCAGACCGCCCTGATCGTGCTGCTGGCGCAGATCGGCTCGTTCGTGCCGGCCGCGCGTGCGCGGATCGGCTATTTCGACAAGATCTTCACGCGTGTGGGCGCCACGGACAACATCTCCCGCGGCGAGTCCACCTTCATGGTCGAGATGCTCGAGACGTCGATGATCATGCACAACCTCAGCGCCCGCTCGCTGGTGCTGCTCGACGAGATCGGCCGCGGCACCTCCACCTACGACGGCATGTCCATCGCCCGCGCCCTCGTGGAGTACATCCACCAGAACGGCAAGGGCGCCAAGACCCTCTTCGCCACGCATTACCACGAACTCAACGACCTGGAGGAGAAGTACCCTCGCGTCAAGAACTATCACATCGCCGTCAAGGAGGAGGGCAAGGACGTCATCTTCCTGCGCAAGCTCATGCCCGGCGGCGTGGCGCACAGCTTCGGCATCCACGTGGCGCGCCTCGCGGGCATGCCGCGCGAGGTCGTGGAGTCCGCGGAGCGGACGCTGCGCGACCTGGAGCGGCGCGAGAAGCACGCCAGCGCCATGGCGATGGAGGACGACGGCTCCGTCCAGCTGTCGATGTTCCAGCTGGACGACCCCACGCTCTCGTCCATCAAGGACAAGCTCGAGGCCGCCGACCTGAATAACATGACTCCCCTGCAGGCGTTCGACCTGCTGAGGAGTCTGAAGGGAGAGCTGGGTATCTAAACCCTATTTCTGAACCGGCGAGCCGGAAGAGCGGCCACCGTACTGGACCTCGATGTAGCGGATGGGCTCCACACCGTCCGGGACGGTGATGTCGATGCCGCTGAAGTCCTTCTGGTCCACGTTGGCGAGGCTCAGGCCTCGCTCGGCCTCGAGTTTGCAGCCCTCGAAGCGGAAGGTGCCCTCGGGGATGGGGGCCGCCGGGTCGCCGTAGATGTTGCCCACGGACCGGACCTTGCCGCTGACGTTGATGACCTTGAGGTCACGCAGCCGCGTGCGCGGGTTGTAGGGTTCGTAGTTCTCCACCATGCGCCAGATCATGTTGGCGTCGATGAAGGTGCCGCAGCCGTTCAGCGTCATGTTGCTGAAGGTGATGTCCTCCACGATGCCGCCGCGCGAGGGCTGGCTCTTGAAGCGGACCGGGGCGTTGTTCTTCTCGCCGCAGACGCAGTTGTCGATGACCACATTCCGGATGCAGCCGGAGATCTCGCTGCCCATCGCCACGCCGTGGCCGCCGTCGAAGTTGCAGCGCTCCACGAGGATGTTCATGCTCGGACGCGCCACGCGGCGGCCGTCCTCGTTCTTGCCGCTCTTGATGGAGAGGCAGTCGTCGGTGACGTTGGTGTAGACGTCGTGCATCCAGATGTTGGAGGAGGAGTCGATGTCCACGCCGTCGGAGCTCGGGACGTAGGAGGAGACGCTGATGTTGAGGTCGTTGATCTCGAATCCGTCGGTATAGAGGACGTGCAGGCACCAGGAGGCGTGGTCCTTCAGGGTCAGGTTCTCGATGTGCCCGCCGGGGCAGTCGGTGAAGCAGATCATGCGCGGGCGGCCCCAGAGGCCGTCGGCGTTCTTGTGCTTGCTCCACTCCTGGCCGCGGCCTTCGATCCGGCCGCCGCCGTAGACGTGCACGCCGCGGGAATGGTCGAAGTTGAGCAGGGCGCAGCGCCAGTTGTGCTCGATGCCCTCGAAGCGCGTGGGGATCTGCGGAAAATACTCGGAGCCGATCATCGAGACGAGCGTCGCCTCGGGCTGGATCTCCAGGTCCACGCCGCCCTTGAAGAATAGGGCGCCGGTGAGATAGGTGCCCGCGGGGATCACGACCGTGCCGCCGCCGGCCGCGTAGGCGGCGTCCGCGGCGGCCTGGATGGCCGGCGTGTCGGGCGTCTGGCCGTCGCCCTTGGCCCCGAACTGCCGGACGTTGTAGGTGCCGCGGGCCTTGGAGATGGTGTAGACGGCGCTGTCATAGCCGCCGAGCGTGACTTCCAGCACGGTCTTGCCGTCCTCGGTGCGGGCCGGGACCTGCGTGACCTTGCCGGTGAAGCCGTCCCACTGGCGGACCTGGCCCACGGCGTCGAACTCCACGGTGAAGGTCTGCTCGCGCGGGCCTTCGTTGAAGAGGAAGTAGAGCTCGCCGTCATCCAGCGTGCGGTGCGTGTAGCGGATGCTGTCGGTCGGGATGATGACCTCGGTCAGGCCCATCTGGCGCTTGAAGGACTCGATGGTGACCCAGGCCTGGGAATCGGTCGGGCGGTTCTGCTGGGCCGGCCGCTGCTGGGCCTGCTGCTGCGCGGGGCGCAGCTGGCCGGGGCGCGGCTGCACGCGCCAGGCGGAGGTGGGGCCGGTCAGGTAGCTGCCCGTCGGGCGTTCCGCCCGGATGCGCAGCTCCGGCTCGGGCAGGGCCGCCGTGACCTGCTCCGTCCAGCGCATATACGGCTCGTAGGTGGCCTCGGGACAGTCGGGGAAGGGCTTCATCTTCGTGAAGGTGCGGCCCACCAGCCAGGACGGACGGCCGCCCCAGAAGAGCAGCTTGCCGCCCAGGGAGACGAACTCCTCGATCACGGCCCAGGCCTTCTCGGAGATCACGTCCGCGGGCGGGACGATCAGCGTGTAGTATTTCTGGCCGCTCTTGTTCTCCAGGTAGCCGGGGCCGACGGTCAGCGCCTCGAAGAAGGCGTCGTCGTCCACGTAGTCGAAGTCCACCTGGTGGATCATCAGCAACTGGGAGAGTTCGGAGAGGTCCCAGTAGACCTGGTTGTTGCCCAGCCACATGCTCTGGATGGGGTAGTACATCGCCACGCGCGCACCCGGGACGCCCATCGAGAAGAGATAGGAGGTGCGGTTGATGTAGTCCGTGAGCTCCGCCATGTGCGGGCGCTTCGACAGGGACTCCGCCGTCTGGGACTTGCTGCTCCAGAAGTTGTATTCGAAGTAGTTGATGCCGCGCACGAACTGGTAGTTGAGCACCTGCTTGCTGCTCTTGAGGTCCGCGCGCACGGCGCCCATGGTCTCGCTGAAGGCGCGGGGCTTGCCGTAGACGTGGCTGACGGACGAGGCGAGCTTCGGGAAATCATTGTCCACGCCCGGGGCGACGTGGTTGCTGATCACGTCTACGCCCGGGATCTGCACGCGGTTCAGCACGCGGAAGAAGTTGCCGTTGGCCTCAATGTTGACGGGCATCTGGTGCTCGTTGTTGAGGTGGGTGATGTGCGCCATGCCGCGCTCTCCGAGCCAGTCGGCCTGGCGCTTGAAGAAGTTGTCCGCGAACAGTTCGGACCACACGTCGAAGTAGTCGGCCTTGACCCGCTTCTCCATCTCGGTGCGGGTCGGGGCGAAGAAGGAGGCGTAGTAGGGGGTGGGGTCGTAGCCCTTCTTCTCCATGAAATACTCCTTGATCTTCGGGGTCCACGGGGTGTACATGAACTCCGGCTCGTCGCCGCGGAAGCCCATGACGGTCTGGCCCATCTCCTTGCCGAGGGCCTTCGCGGCCGCGGCGTGGGTCCACTCGATGAACTGGTCCACGGCCGCCGGGTTGAGGTGGTCGTGCAGGAAGTTGGTAGTGTCCTTGCCGCGCGTCGGGTGGTTGACCGCGCGGGTGTCGCCGCTCTTGTGGGCGAAGCCCGCGAAGCGGATGGTCCAGGGGTGCACGCCGGCGTTGAAGCTCAGCTTGCCGTCCTTGATCTCGAGCTGGCGGTTCTGCTGTCCCGGGCTCACGGCCACGGCGCTCACGGCGCCCTGCGGCACCTCGCGGTCCGTGAACTCGCCGCCCGCCGGGACCTCCCAGGCCTCGTCCAGCTGGATCAGGGCCCACATCTTGAGGTCGGGCCGCTCGCGGGAGAACTTGCCGCCGGCGAAGCCGCTCGGGTACTTGGCGTCGTCGATCAGCCAGACCTTCATGTCGCGCTTCTTCGCCTCGTTCACGGCCATCTTGATCATCTTCCACCAGCCGTCGGAGAGGTATTCATACGGGAAATTGTAGCCCGGCTCGATGTTGATCACGCGCGTGTTCACGCTCTGCATCAGGTCCAGGTCCTGCTTCATGATCTTGGCGTCCATCGCGCCCTCCCAGCCCCAGAGGATGTGGCTGGCATATTCGGCGGGCGGCAGCTGGTAGCCCTGCTCGAGGGTGGACACGTCGCCCTTCTGGATGCCTTCCCAGCTCTTGATCAGCGGCTGGGCCGCCGCGGCGGTGCACAACGCCGCCAGGAAACAAACGGTAAGAAAAGCTTTTCGCATATCGGAGGTTGATTGGTTATTCTCAACAAATGTAGCAAAAAAACCAAATCCGCCACCGCAGTGTTTTGTTCAATTACGGACGCTATTGCGGTCAATGGTGCAGACCACGCGTGCCAGTCACTTCCCCCTGGGCCCTCGGCAGGAGAGGTGTCCATCAAATCGCCTCTGCACGCAAAAAACCCGGACACCTGTCCCGCATTCACCCCTTTTCTCCGCCCTATCGCCGACAGGTGTCCACAGAAACACCTTTCCACGCGAATATCCTGGATACCTGTCCGAGCCTTATCCATTCTTGCGGACAGCGGGTCAAGGACATTGAGCCCTACAAGGAATCGATCCGGAAGCTATTCCGGACGGCGGGGCTGAAATTTTGAATAAAAAGGCTATATTTGTTCTCTATGCAGACAATAGACGCTCTATGAGAAGAACCTTTGCCATCCTCACCGCCCTGCTGGCGTTCTGCGCCGTGGCGGGTTTCGCGCAGCCGCACCGCTCCGAGGCGGCGGTGCGCGCCCTGCTCGCCGAGCCCTCGCGCGCCGGCAACAATACCAACTCCTACGAGTTCCATCCCATCCACGATACCCGGGCTCCGAAGGGCTACAAGCCTTTCTATATCAGCCATTACGGGCGCCATGGATCCCGCTCCAACTGGGGCGGGACGGCCTATGAGAACGTCATCCGCACCCTGGAGGCCGCGCAGGCCGACGGGCAGCTGACGCCGGGCGGCGACTCGCTGCTCGTGGCGGCGCGGCGCGTGCTGGCGGGCTGGGATGGCATGGACGGCCGCCTGTCGCAGCGCGGCGTGCGCGAGCATGCGGCCATCGCGGAGCGCATGTACAAGCGTTACCCGCAGGTATTCAAGGGTGAGAAGCAGATCCGCTCGGTCTCCAGCACGGTGCAGCGCTGCATCATCAGCATGAACTCCTTCACCAATTCACTGATGCGGCAGAATCCCAAGCTGCAGATCCGTCTGGACACCGGCGAGAAATTCATGTCCTATCTCGACAACACCAGCGGCTGGCAGCGGATCACCGCAGCGGCCGGTCCCAAGACGCGCGCCTACATCGGCGCGATGCCGGACGACACGCTGGGCATCCTGCCCCGCGTGTTCCGGGATCCGCAGGCGGCGCGCAAATACGTCAAGAGCGCCCGCCGTTTCACGGATGACGTGTGGAACACGGCCATCATTGCCGAGGACTTTGACATCGAGGACGACCTCTTCCGTTTCCTGCCGTTCGACGCGCTCTACCGCCGTTGGGCGCAGAGCAACATCGGCCTCTATACCGGCCACTGCAACTCCGTCGAGGCCGGTGCCGAGCGAGTCCCGATGGCCCGCACGGCAGTCGAGGACATCGTGGCCAAGGCCGACGAGGCCATCGCCACGGGTGAGTATGCCGCCGACCTGCGCTTCGGCCATGATTTCCCGCTGATGGCCCTCGCCAGCTACCTCGGCATCGAGGGGGTGGGCGAGCGCTACAGCGTCGAGGAGGTCTGCGACAACTGGCTGGGATTCTGGAACATCCCGATGGCCAGCAACCTCCAGCTCATCTTCTACCGCAATGGCGCGGGCCATGTCCTCGTGAAGTTCCTCTACCAGGAGCAGGAGCGCAAGTTGCGCGGGCTCGAGCCCGTCGAGGGCCCCTACTACGACTGGGAGACGGTCAAGGCCAACCTGGAGGGCTACAAGCGGTGAAGCGCCTGCTGATCATTACGTATTATTGGCCCCCGACCGGCGGTTCGGGGGTCCAGCGCTGGGTGAAGTTCAGCAAATACCTGCCGGAGCAGGGCTGGCAGCCGGTCATCTATACCCCGGAGAATCCGGAGCAGCTGGCGCGGGACGAGAGCCTGCTCTCGGACGTCCCCGCCTGCGCCGAGGTGATCAAGACCCGCATCCTGGAGCCCTACGCCGTCTACCGGCGGCTGACCGGGGGCAAGCAGGGGGAGGAAGTCAACCCCGTCAACGCGCAGAAGAAGAACTGGAAGCAGCGCCTCTCCCTCTGGATCCGGGGCAACTGCTTCATCCCCGATCCCCGGATCGGCTGGGTGCGCCCGTCGGTCCGTTTCCTGAAGAAATACCTGCGCGAGCACCCCGTGGACGCCGTCGTGACCACGGGTCCGCCCCATTCGGTCCACCTCATCGGGCGCGGCCTCAAGCGCGCGCTGGGCGTGCATTGGATTGCGGATTTCCGCGATCCGTGGACGGAGATGTTCTACTACAAGCACCTCGGGCTGACCGCCGCGTCGGACCGCCGGCAGCACCGCCTGGAGCAGTCCGTGCTCGATGAGGCGGATACCGTGATCAGCGTCACCCCGCTGGTGCAGAAGGATTTCCAGGCCAAGACCAAGACCCCGGTCGTGCTGATTACCAATGGCTTTGACGAGGATGATTTCTTGGATAATTCCGGTCGGAGCGGCAGCTGCCCCCGTTCCGCTATCGGGCTACGCTCTGCTGACGCCCGACCCTGTCCGGGAGAACGGCTCCACGGGGGCACTGCCGCTCCCGACCTCCCGGCTTTCCGGCTCGTGCATACCGGGTTGTTCGCCGCTGATGGGAATCCCTTGAATCTCTGGGACGCCCTCGCGCGACGCTGCGGGGAAGACCCTTCCTTCCGCGCGCGGCTGGAGATCCGGCTCGCCGGCAAGGTGGACCGCGCCATCACGGACGCCATCCGCGCCCGCGGCCTCGGCGGCAACCTCGTCGAGCTGGGCTACCTGCCCCACGACGAGACGGTCCGCGAGCAGCGCGCCGCGGACATCCTCCTGCTGCCGCTGCGCCAGGAGCCGGAGTACGCCAAGGTGCTGCCCGGCAAGATCTTCGAGTATCTCGCCGCCCGCCGGCCCGTCCTGGGCATCGGCCAGGAGGACGGGGCCGCCGCCGCGGTCCTCCGCGACGCCGGGGCGGGGGAGATGTTCGACTGGGACAAGACCGATGAACTGCTGGCCTTCCTGGATGCCCCGCATCCGGAGACGACCGGCATCGAAAAATACACCCGCCGCGCCCTGACGGCGCAGCTGACACAGATTCTGCCATGAAAAAGAAGATCCTCCTATACGCCGGCATCGTGGTCGGCCTGCTCGTACTCTCCTATGCCTACGTCCCCCAGGTCCTGGGCGGCAAGATCGTCAACCAGAGCGACATCTCCGGCTGGCAGGGCATGGCCCATGAGATGATGGAATGGAACGCCGCCCACCCCGACGACCAGACCGCCTGGACGGGGTCGATGTTCGGCGGCATGCCCACGGCCACGATCCACGCCTCCACGCAGGGCGACTGGACGCAGTCGGTCTACGACTTCCTGCTCACGGGACGCCGCCCGGCCACGTACCTGTTCATCTCGCTGCTGGGCGCCTGGCTGCTGATGCTCGCCCTCGGCATCCACCCGCTGATCGCCGTGGGCGGCGCCATCGCCGTCACGTTCTGCTCCTACAACCTGCAGATCATCCAGGTCGGCCACAACACGAAGATGCAGGCCCTGGCCTTCCTCCCCTGGGTGCTCGCCGCGCTGATCTTCACCTACAACCAGGCTTTGGGAATCGTCAACCGTCGTCGGGAGGCCGGGGGCGGCAGTGCCTCCGCGGAGCCGTTCTCCCGGACAGGGTCGCGAAGCGACAGCGGAGCGGAGGCAGCTGCCGCCCCGGCCGGGAAATACAGTTGGTTGCCGGGTACCGTCCTCGGTGCGGCGCTGTTCGGCCTGGCGCTGAGCTTCCAGGTCAAGGCCAACCATCCGCAGATCACCTACTACCTCGCGCTGCTGATCCTGATCTACGTCATCGTGCTGGTGGTCTCGATCTGGAAAAAAGGCCTTTGGGGCCGCTTCTTCGCGGCATCGGCCCTGCTGCTGGTCCTGGGCGTCGCGGGCATCGCCACCAACGCCACCAAGCTCCTGCCGACGATGGAATACACGCCGTACTCCATGCGCGGCGGCAGCACCCAGGCCGCCGAAGGCGGCGCGGGTGCCAAGGGCCTCGACCTCGACTACGCCACGGCCTGGTCCTACGGCTGGGAGGAACTTCCCAACCTGCTGATCCCCAATTTCAACGGCGGCTCGTCCGCCGGGGCGGTCAATCCGAAACACTCCGAGACCTACGACCTGCTCAAGCGGGCGGGACAGCCCAACCTCAAGGAGCTCTCGAAGAACCTTCCGCTCTACTGGGGCCCGCAACCCTTCACGGCCGGGCCGATGTACATGGGCGCCATCACCATCTTCCTGTTCGTGCTGGGCCTGTTCGCCTTCCGGGGCAAGGAGAAATGGTGGGTCGTGGCGGGCACGGTGCTCGCCGTGTTGCTCGCACTAGGCAGCCATTTCATGGCGTTCACGAAGTTCTTCTATGACTTCGCCCCGATGTACAACAAGTTCCGGACGGTGTCCATGGCCCTGACCGTGCTGCAGTTCACCCTGCCGGTGCTGGGCTTCCTGGCGCTGGACCGCATCGTGCGGCAGCCCGATGCGGCGCAGCTCTTCCGGCAGAAAGGCTGGATCGCGGCGGCCATCACGGGCGGCTTCTGCCTGCTCTGCGCGCTGCTGCCCGGCATCGCCGGCTCCTTCAGCGGGAGCGCGGACGCCGGCCAGCCCGACGTGCTCGTGGACGCGCTCGTCGCCGACCGCCGGCACCTGCTGGTGATGGACGCGCTGCGCTCGCTGCTGCTGATCGCAGGCGCGTTCGCCTTGCTGTGGTGGGGCACGTCCGTCCCGAAAGACGCACAGAAAACCTTCGCGACCCAGCCCGAAATGGGCCGGGGGCGCCGCCTGACGGCCTCCCTGCTCATCGCGGTCCTGGTCCTGCTGGACCTCGGCATCGTGGGCAAGCGCTACCTCAGCGCCGACGACTTCGTCTCCCCGCGCGCTTTCCAGAACCAGTTCAACAAGCGTCCGGTGGACGAGATGATCCTCTCGGACACGGATCCTTCCTTCCGGGTCCTGGACCTGACGGTCAACGTATTCAACGACTCGCACCCGTCCTACTGGCACAAGAACATCGGCGGCTACTCTCCCGCCAAGCTCCAGCGTTACCAGGAGTTCATCGAGAGCACCCTCACGGGTGAGATCAACCAGGTTTACCAGGCCGTGAGCAGCGCCAAGACGCTCCAGGAGGCCGAGGCGGCGCTGCCGTATCTCCCCGGTCTCGCGCAGATGAACTGCCGCTACATCATCCTTGCGGATGATGTAGCACCACTGCGTTACCCCTATGCAAGGGGCAACGCGTGGTTTTATTCATCGGGGGGCGTTCCCCCCGAACCCCCTGCGTCGGCTAAAGCCTCCGAACCAGACGGTGTCGCTTCTTCATTCAGCGGCTTGACTGGCGATGCTTTTTCTGTAGAATTGACGTCATATGCGCCGAATGAGCTAAGATACAAATACACCTGTCCAGAGTCTGCCCGGATGGTCTTCAGCGAAGTCTACTACCCGGTCGGCTGGACCCTGACCGTCGAAGACACCGGCGAGGTCCTGCCGATCGAACTGGAAGGCACCCTGCTGCGCGCTGCGCAGGTGCCCGCCGGCGAACACACGCTGGTGATGCGCTTCGACCCGCCGTCCTACCGGCGGGGCGCCGCCATCTCCCGCGCTACCTCCATCCTGCTGCTCCTCTCCGCACTCGGCGCCATCCTCGGCGCCGCCCTCCCGGCCCTGCGGCGAAAAGGGACCGACCAGGCAGTTAATTGAGAACCTTGCCGTTATATGGGTATATGAAATCTTTCGGATCTTGGTTTGCCTTGTTGCTTCTGCCGCTGCTGCTGGCGGCAGGATGCTCGAAATTGGAGAAGAACGGGCTGTATTACTACTATTTCAGCAATAAGATCTATCTCTCGGAGCGGCGCGACCTGCTCTATATCGAATTCATCGACGGGATCTCCGAGGCGGAGAAACAAGCCATCGTCCAGAGCGATGCTTCCCTGCATCCCTGGACCCGGCAGGGCCGGACCTTCGGGTCGGAGACCTTCGATGGTACCGGCGGCGCGGGGGGCGCGGTCCTGCAGTCCAGGGGCCGGATCTCTGGCGCCAAGTTCCAGCGCTTCCGGGCAATGGCCGGCGTGAAATCCCTGTGTTACATGTACGAGACGGAGCAGAGCAGCGATCCGTTTGCGGTCAGCGACGGTTTCTCCGTGCAGCTGGGTGTCGGGACGACACCTGCCCAACTGGAGGCCCTGGCGGATCAGTATGGGTGTACCGTGCGCCTCTGGGGACCCACCGATGCACATGACGTTTATTTCGTCACGGTGCCCAAATCCGTCTCCATGGGTGTGGTCCGCTTGTCTGCGGTCTTCCAGGAGACTCACCTCTTCGGCTGGACCTCACCGAACTTCGTCATTTTCGGCGGCCTCGACGTTTAGCGCCCCATTCCGATAGAAAGTGTCGTCAGGGGTCCAGAGAATGGATCCCTGACAGCATTTTAGGCCGCATTTGTCATCAGGGGTCCAGTGCGTGTACCCCTGACGACGGTGGGCGGGGAGCAGGCAGTTTTCCGGATGCCGCCCGTTATTATAATAAAACAGACGATGCGCCGACATACTTACCTCTATCTGACCGTCCTCCCGCTGTTACTCCTGGCAGCGGGCTGCACCAAACTTCAGACCGAACCCACCATCCAGGAGGGGATCTATGGTTCTGTCATCGAGCGTTACGGAGACTGGATGCCTACGATCGGGCAATACCCGAAAGGCGGGGAACGTTCGATCCAAAGGAAAGTATACGTATATGAGTATACGAAAATGTCGGATGTGAAATCCTTCGGCTATGTCCATTTCGACATGGACACGATGCCGACGGCCTTGGTCGCCCGGACGCAGTCCAGCAAGAATGGATTCTTTGAGATAGCGCTTCCTGCCGGCACGTATTCCGTTTTTATCGAGGATGAAGGGAAGCTCTATTGTAGTAGTGGCGACGGGCAGGGAGGGCTCAATCCCATAACGGTGAAGTCGGGAGAAGCCCGCGAAGTCACGCTGGTTCTCGACCACGCGGTTTACTGATTCAGCCTGTTTTTGTAGAAGGTTGGCCTATAGGGAGTTACAATTTAGCCCCGGGAGAAAAGTCCCGGGGCTAAATTGTAAGAGATTGCCTGTAAGTGCTTTTGCGAAAACGCCGGT
>Ga0310697_10002769_pt1 | contig 18241 bp, 15 predicted proteins | sample 172DNAGHGlowgp2_FD_203883 | JGI IMG/M metagenome (GOLD analysis project Ga0310697, IMG submission 203883) | Sheep rumen microbial communities from Palmerston North, Manawatu-Wanganui, New Zealand - 1728 DNA GHGlow gp2 (v2) (version 2) | ecosystem: Host-associated > Mammals > Digestive system >... | reverse complement strand
GCGGGGCATTGCGTTTGCCCCGCGCTTCTGTTATGATAAGGCAAAAGGGGGGATACCCGATGAAGTATCAAAAGACGGTCACATTGAAGGACGGCAGGGAATGCGTGCTGCGCAACGGCACGGCGGCGGACGCAAAAGCCGTGCTGGACGTGTTCAATCTCACGCACGAACAGACCGATTTTTTAGGGTCCTATCCGGAGGAAAGCACGCTCACCGTCGAGGGCGAGGCGGTTTTTTTGAAAAAACAGACGGAGAGCGAAAACGGGATCGAGCTCCTTGCCGAGATCGGCGGAACGGTCGTCGGACTTGCGGGGATCAGCTGCGTCCGTCCGCGGGAAAAGACGCGCCACCGCGCCGGATTCGGCATCAGCGTCGACGAGGCGTACTGGGGGCTCGGGATCGGACACGCGATTACCGAGGCGTGTATCGAATGCGCAAAGGCTGCGGGCTACGCGCAGCTCGAGCTTTCCGTCGTCGCCGACAACGCGCAGGCGATCGCGCTCTATGAGAGCGTCGGGTTCGTCGAATACGGGCGGAACCCGATGGGCTTCCGTTCGCGCAAGACCGGCTGGCAGACGCTTGTCGATATGCGGCTCGTGCTGGACGAGCGTGTGAACAAGCAAAAGGACGCGGTCCTGTTTCTGCACGGGCTGGGCGGCAGCGCCGAAGAAGCGTCGCACTACCGTCCGCTGTTTCCGGATTGTGAGGTGATCGGGCTCGACTATCACGGGATCGAACCGTGGACCGCGGGACAGGAGATCTTTGACACGGTGCTCGAGCTTTTCGGGGAATACCGGAGCGTGAGCCTCATAGGGTACAGTCTCGGCGCGTTCCTTGCCATGCACGCAAGCGCGGACGGGCTGCTCAAAAAGGCGTATTTCATTTCGCCGGTCGTGGACATGGAATCGCTGATCCTCATGCTGATGGTACAGGACGGCGTGACGGAGGAGGAGCTGAAAGAAAAGGGCACGATCCCCGGCAGCTTCGGACTTGTGCATTCGTGGGACTATCTCTGCTATGTGCGGGAGCATCCGGTCGAATGGAATGCGCCGACCGCGATCCTGTACGGAGAGCACGACGATCTCCAGCCGCGGGAAACGATCGAGGACTTTGCGGAGGCGCACGACGCCGACCTTACCGTCATGCCGGACGGCGAGCACTGGTTCCACACCGACGAGCAGATGCGGTTTCTGGATGACTGGTTTTTACGGGAGCGGGAGTAAGGATATGGAACACAGGCAGTATACCGATGCGGATTATCAGGCGGTCTGCGATTTTCTGATCGCGCAAAACCGCGACGACCGCACGCATATCAACTGGAACTGGGCGCGGTTCGAATGGATGTACGAGCATCCGTACTTTGCCAAGGACATGCGGAACGCGATCGGACTGTGGTTCGACGGCGATCGCGTCGTCGGCGCGGCGATCTACGATATGTACTTCGGCGAGGCGTTTGCAGGCGTACTGCCGGAATATGCTGCGCTGTATCCGGACGTTCTCAAATATGCGTACGGCGCGCTGAAGGACGATTCCGGGCTTGCGATCGCGATCTGCGATGCAAACGGCGCGGAGATCGAAGCGGCGGAAATAGCAGGCTTTGCGCGGGGCGTTGAGTCCGAAACGGTTATGGCAATCGACCTTGACGCGCCGCTTCCGGTAAAGCTTCAGGAAGACTTCCGGCTCTATGAGCCCGATCCGGACGAGGATTTCCGCGCGGTGCAGTGGGCGTTGTGGCAGGGCTTCGATCACGGTGAGGATCGCGCGCAATTTGAACGGGAGGAGGCGCCGACGCCGCAGAAGCGGAAGCATTTCCGCCGCGAGCTGAACCTCTGTGCGGTCTGTCCGAACGGCGAATACGCCGGATTCGTCTGTCTGTGGATGCACGACGGCACGGATTACGCATACGTTGAGCCGCTGTGCACGATCCCGAAGCAGCGCGGAAAGGGAATTGCAAAGGCGCTGCTTTACGAAGCGCTGAACCGTGCAAAAGCGCTCGGTGCGAAGACGGCGTATGTGATCTCGGACATGCCGTTCTATGAAAAGCTCGGGTTCAGAAAGACATATCACTACACGTTTTACCGGAAGGGATAAGAAAAAGGGGCTGTTTTTGAACAGCCCTTTTTGATTCAGTTTTTATCCGGATCGAACTGTTTGAGAGGCAGGTATTTATATACCTGCGCGATATAGTCCCGGTAGCGCGGATACTTCTTCGACGAGATGGACTCGCCGAGCTTCGAGCTTCCCATAAACAGCAGCACGAGCAGCAGCGGTCCCGCCATCGTCCAGTGAAAGACGCCCATATGCGCCGCGCCCGCGCCGACCGCAAGCAGATACAGGGAAAGCCAGATCCCCTGCTCGCCGAGATAGTTCGGATGCCGCATCCGCGACCACGGACCGGTCGTATTGAAACCGAGATCGTAAGGCTTTTTGAGCGCATCGGGCGCGCCGCCGTCATTAAGCAGCGCCTTTTTTGTCTTGTGAAACTTCCATTGGTATTCGTCGGCGACGGTCTCGAGAACGAGGAAGCCGACGGCAAGCGCCGTGCCGAGAATATCCCATACGCCAAAGGGCGCGTTCGAGCCCATGCAGGCGAGCGCGGGCAGCGTGATCGCAAGCACGAGCGCGTTCTGATACAGGCTGATGAAAAAGAGATCGAACAGCGTCCAGGCAAGCTTATGCCGGAAGATCGGGTTCTGCCGCACGATCGACCAGCGGTAGTCCTCCTCGCCGGTCCAGAACTTCAGCCGATACGCGCCCTTCCGTGCAAAGTTGATCGTGAGCCGGATGCCCCACACCGTGACGATCAGCGCATAGACGAGCGTACGGAGATCGCAGCCGTTTCGGATCGCGACGATCCATGCGTACGCGATCGGCAGGATGCTCCAAAGCTTGTCCATCTGGGAAAAATTCTGCGCAAGCTCGCCGACGACGAAGCAGTATGCAACGCTGCAGCCGCAGACGATCAGCAGGATCTTCAGCGTCCCGGACTGCTCTGCGGAAAGCGCGGTCCCTCCGAATACGATGCTCAAAACGAGCAGCGCAGAAACGACGACGACAGCGACGGCTGTCCCCAAGGTCTTTTTCATACGGTCTCCTTATCCCCCTGTTCCGACAGGATCCGACGTCTATCATACACGAATCCTGACGGTTTTGCAACCGCTTCATACGGGGCGTTCCAATCGGCTTCGGCGGACGGGGGAGGCGTATTTTGCGGCGACGGATAAAAAAGATCAAAAGCGCGGAAAAAAGACTGACGTACCGGGCTTTTGTATGATATAATGACGGCATCAGCTTTTTGGGAGGAACTATGAGACTGCTGCATACATCCGACTGGCATCTCGGCGCGGCCGACGGCGAGCGCTCGCTCAACGAGGACCAGCGGTTCTTTATTGACGAGATCATCCGGATCATCGAACGCGAAAAGGTTGATGCGGTTCTGATCGCAGGCGACGTGTACGACCGCTCGGTCGCGTCCGCGGAGGCGATCCGGCTCTATGACGACGCCGTGACGCGCATCTGCGGGGATCTCGGGGTGCCGGTCTGCATCATCGCGGGGAATCACGACGGACCGGAACGGCTTTCGACCTGCAGCGGACTGCTGTCCGGGGTCGGGCTGCACATCGCAGGGGCGCTGACGCGCAGCCCGCAGATCGTGTCCTTCGACGACGCGGAGATATTTCTGCTGCCGTGGATCACCGAGGAAAAGGTCAAAAGCGTGTTCCCGGAGGAGCGGGACGCCGTTTCGGGCATCGAGGATGCGTACCGGGTCGCGGTAAACCGCATGCGCGCGGCGTTCACGCCGGGGAAACGGCACATCCTGATCGCACATGCCTTTATCACGAACGCGGAGACGTCGACAAGCGACCGCGCCGCGGAGATCGGCTTTGCCATGCAGGTGCCGGCAAGCGTGTTCGACGGATTCGATTACGTTGCGCTCGGGCACATCCACAAGCCGCAGGACGTCTCGCCGACGGTGCGCTATTCCGGCACGCCGATGCCGTTTTCGTTCGGCAGGGAGGAGGGACAGGAAAAGAGCGTGACGATCGTCGACACGCAGACCATGTCGCGCAGGATCGTTCCGGTCCCGCTGCTGCACCGCCGCACGACGATCACCGGGACGTTTTCGGAGGTACTGCATCCGACCTGCTCCGAAAGCGAGCGGAACGGGTATGTGCGCGCCGTCGTGACGGACAGTTATCTCGGTCTGGAAGCGCTGTCCGAGCTCCGACGGGTGTATCCGAATCTCCTCGAAGCAAACGGCAGGACCTTTGAAAGCGAATCGGGGTCCGTGACGATGACGGTACAGGAGCTGGAACGGCTTGCGGACGATCCCGTCTCGGTCTTCCGTTATTTCTGCCGCGAGGAGCTTGACGTGTCGCCGGATGAGCGGCTTACAGGGCTGTTTGAAAAAGCGATGGCGTCCGCAGAGGGGGTGCAGGCATGAAACCGCTGAAACTGGAGCTGCAGGCGTTCGGTCCGTTTGTGGAACGGCAGACGGTCGATTTTGAAAAGCTTTCGGAAAAGGGCATGTTCCTGATCAAGGGCAATACGGGCAGCGGCAAGACGACGATCTTCGACGCGATGACCTTTGCCCTCTACGGCGGCGGAAGCGGCGAGGAATCCAGGGCAAAGAACGGCAGGAACGATCTCGAGGAATGGCGATGCACGCAGGCGGGGCGGGATCTGGAGACCTTCGTTGCGTTCACCTTTGCCGTCCGCGGAAAGAAATACCTGTTCAGGCGCAGGCTGATCCCGAAACGGATCAATTTCCTTGCGTTGAACGAGGCGGGCGAGATCGACGAATACGGCAACGTGATCCCGTTCTTTGAAAACCCGAAAAAGGATGATCTGAACGGCAAGGCGGAGGAGCTGATCGGACTCAATAAGGAGCAGTTCCGGCAGGTCGTGCTGCTGCCGCAGGGACAGTTCGAGCGGTTTTTGACGGCTTCGTCAGACGACAAGCAGGGGATCCTGATGCGGATCTTCGATTCCGCGCGCTGGGACCGGTACGCGCAGGCGTTTTTCAACGCGGCAAAGGACCGGAAGACGGCGCTGGACGACGAAAAACGCGAGGTCGTGATCGCGCTTGACGAGGAAGGCGTTGCGGACGTCGATGCGCTTTCTGAGAAGATCCGTGCGCTGACAGCGGAGCAGGCGGCGCTTCGCGAGGAGCACCGCACGTTCGACGGCGCGAACAAACAGGCAGCGCTGGACGCGGACAGGCTTTTGTCCGATGCGTTCCGGCAGATGCACGAGCTCGAGGACGCGGTGCGTTCGCTGGAGGCGAAAAAGCCGGAGATCGAGGCGCTGCGGACCGCGCACGGCGAAGCGGAACGCGCGGAGGCGCTGCGCGGCGTCATCACGGACTATGAGACGGCGCGCGGATCATATGAAACGAGAAAACGGGAGCTCGCGTCCCGGATGCAGGCGCTTCCCGAAGCGCAGGAGGCGGAACGGGACGCGGCGGAACGTTCGGAGACGCACGAGAAGCAGTCCCCGGTCGCAGAGCTCACGAAATGGATCGGCGAGGACGAAGCGAAGCTCCCGTTCTATCGGAGCTGCGGCGCGCTGCGCACGGCGCTTGCGGACGCGGAAACGGCGCGGGACAAGGAAAAGCGGAACGCCGACGGCGCGACAAAGGCGGCAGAGACCGCCGCAGCGGCCGCCGCGCAGGCAAAGGTCTCGTTCGACGCGGCAGACGCGCAGGCGAGGACGTATCGCAACCGGTACTTCTCAGGCATTTACGGAGAGATCGCGGAGACGCTGACGGACGGCGCGCCCTGCCCGGTCTGCGGGAGCGTATCCCATCCGCGTCCTGCCGAAAAGACCGCCGACAGCGTCGGGAAGGACGACGTCGAAGCCGCGGAGCGGGAAGCGGATCGCAGAAAGAAGCTGTGGGAGCGTGCGGAGAACGATCGTGCGGAAGCCGAACGGCGGAAAACGGAGTCCGCGGAACGGCTGCATGAGGCGGAACGCAAGACTCTGGAGGCAAAGACGGAGCTCGCCGCTTCCGAGCGCAGCCTGATCGCGGGTGTTCCGGACGAAGCGGCGCTGCAGCGCAGGATCGCGGCGCAGAAGGAGCAGATCGACCGATACCGGAAGGACGCGGAGACGCTTAAGGCACGGCACGAAGCTGCGGTCAAGAAGCTGACCGCCTTGAAGGAAACCGTTCGCATCGCCGAGGAGGAGCAGCGCCTTGCGGAGGAAAAGCTGCGCGCGGCGGAAGCGGTGCTGCGGGACGCGCTGCAGAGCAAGGGATATCCGGACGCGGCATCGGCAAAGGCAAAGCTGACGTCCGCCGAGACGCGCAGGGAAATGCACGGACGGATCGTTTCCTACGAGACCTCCTGCCGCACGGCGGCGGAGGAGCTTGCAAAACGGAAGGACGCGCTTGCGGGAAAGAACGAGCCGGACGCGGCTCTGTTTGATGAACGGCAGAAGGCGATCACAGCGGAATCGAACCGGTTCATTCAAAGAGACGCGGAGCTTCGGACCGACGTCGGACGGCTCGAACGGAAACGCACGGCGCTTTCGGAAAAATGGCGGCATTATCGGGAAAACATACAGCAGGCGGACAGCGACCTCGCGTTTGCGAGAAAGCTGCGCGGCGACACGGGGATCGGACTGATGCGGTACGTGCTCGCGGTCATGTTCAATCAGGTCATCGGGGAAGCCAACCGCATGCTCGAAAACGTGCACGGCGGACGCTACCGGCTGTTCCGCTCGGACGAAAAGGGCGCGGGAAACAAGCGCGGTCTGGAGCTCAAGGTCCACGACGCCCGCTGCCCGGACAGGGAGGGACGCGGCGTCGGCATGCTGTCCGGCGGCGAGAAATTCCTGGTTTCGCTTGCGCTGTCGATCGGGATGTCCGCAGTCGCGCAGAAATCGGGCGTGCAGATCGAAGCGCTGTTCATCGACGAGGGCTTCGGCACGCTCGACGAGAGCTCGATCAACGACGCCATGAACGTGCTGGACAGCGTTCGCCGCAGCAGCGGTATGATCGGCATCATCAGCCATGTGCAGATCCTGGAGGACAATATCCCGACGCAGCTGCACGTGATCAAGCGTGAATCCGGCAGTACGATCGCGCTCGAATAACAACGGTACTATTGGGGGATACGATGTTTGATTTAGAGCAGTACCTGTCCGATCTGATCGCGGAATGCCAAAAAGCGTTCGGCGAACGGCTTCTGTACGTCGGACTGCAGGGAAGCTGTATGCGCGGCGAAGCGAACGAACAGAGCGATATCGACGTTATGGTCGTGATCGACGGCTTTTGCGTGCAGGATATGGACGCATATAAGGGGATCCTGGACCGGATCGGGTACCGGGAAAAATCGTGCGGATTCATCTGCGGACGGGACGAGCTTTCGCGCTGGAATCCGCAGGAGGTATGTCAACTCAGACATACCACAAAGGATCTGTACGGATCCCTGTCGCAATACCTGCCGGAAGCGTCGAGAAAGGACGAAGCGGATTACGTCAGGATCAGTCTCGGCAATCTCTATCACGAGCTGTGCCATCGCTATATCCACGCGGACCGGGAGAAAAACGTCCGCGCGTTCCGCAGCACCGCCAAGGGATTCTTTTTCCTGATCCAGAATCTGCATTATCTGGAGAGCGGAACGTTCGTCATAACGAAAGCGGCGCTCAGAGAAGCGGTCAAAAAAGAAGATCGCGTCATGCTTTCGATGACGGATCTTCCGGATGATTATGATTTCGACGCGGCGTTTTCGTTTGCGATCGAATGGTGTCAGAACGCGTTCGCCCGGATCGGTCAGATCGAATAGACCTCCGCTTCGCGTACGGTTTTCACAAGATAGCGGACCGCGGCGGCGGGGTATTCGCCGGAAGCGGTCTCGCCGGTCAGCATGACCGAAGACGCGCCGTCCAGAACGGCATTGAAGACGTCGGACACCTCCGCGCGCGTCGGAACGGGACGGTGCGTCATGGAGTCAAGCATCTGCGTCACGATCATAAAATCCCTGCCCGCCTCCCGGCAGACGCTTGCAATGCGCTTTTGCGCTGCGGGCAGCTCCCAGAGCGGCACGGCGTTTCCGAGATCGCCGCGTGCGATCACGATCTCGTCGCAGTACGGAAGAAGCTCCGAAAGGTGTGCGATCCCGTCCGTATTCTCGATCTTGGCGAACAGGCGGATGCACTGCGCGTCCGCTTCGTTCAATGCGCTGCGGACCTCGAACAGGTCCGCTTTTCCGCGCACAAAGGGCTGCATCACGCCGGTCACGCCGTATGCTTTCGCAAGCCGGATATGCCGCCGGTCCGCTTCCGTCATCGCGGGGGAATGGATCGGGTATCCCGGGAGCGCAACGCTCTTTTTGCTTTCCGCAACGCCGCCGCGTGCCACACGGAGCCGGTCGGCGTTTTCTTTGATCAGCAGAAGCTTTCCGTCGTCCAGCAGGATCTCCTGACCGATCGGCGCGTCCGAAAGCGCCCGCAAGACCGGTTCCGGAAACGGAAGAAGGTCTGCTTGGATCTCGTCGCCCGCGTGCAGCAAGACGGGTTTTTTGAGCGTTCCGATCCGCAGCTCCGGTCCCTGCAGGTCGATCAGCAGCTCCGGGTGCACGCCGCACGCATCGGCGGCGCTCCGAAATGCTTCCAGCAGGTCCGCCGCTTCCTCCAGCGCGGTATGGGACAGGTTCAGCCGCATCCCATCGAGCCCTTCCGAAAGCATTTGCTTCAGCACCTCGGGCGCGCTGCAGGCCGGTCCGAGCGTTCCGTAGATCCGTACTTTTTTCATAACGTCACTCTCCGTTGATCTGAAATGGGTCCCATACGGCGCCGTCTCCGGTGCGCAGCGCAAAGGGGCAGGCGTTCATTGCGAATGCAGGAACACCTTAATCGTGTCGCGCAGACGCTGGTGCCGGATGGCGGTCGCGTCGAAGCGGACGGTGCGAAACGCGAGCTGCATGATCGGACCTGCGCCGAACGCGCAGATGATCGTGCCGATCCCGACCGGACCGCCCAAAAGCCAGCCGACCAAGGTCGCAGCGCCGAGAATGACGATGCTCACCGCACCGATCGGAACACGCCTTACGCGCTTCGCAAGTCCTACCATCAGCGTGTCGCGCGGACCGCAGCCGAGGGACGCGATCATATAGGTATACTGCGTATATGCCAGGATGATCAGACCGAGGATCAGCACCGGGATCCCGGTCAGCAGGGAACGGCAGGACGGAACGGGGTCAAGCCAGTTGAAGAAATCGACCGACTTTCCGACCACGATCGCGTCGATAAACATGGCGACGCCGACCGGCTCCTTCAGAAGGATGTCGATGAGCAGGATCGTGACCGAAACGGCGATGGACGCCGTACCGTAACGGATGCCGAGCGTCCGGGAGATGCCGAGGTTCAGCACGTCCCACGGCGCGGCGCCGATGTTGGCGCGGATCGTGAGATACAGACCGAAACCGTTGACAAACAGGCTGACGGCAGCGATCAGCATATTCAGCAGTATGGCTTTTACGGTGCGGTTTTCGCGCAGCTCCTGTTTTGTCATGCAGTCCGTTCCTCAAACCCTATGAGCATATATTAGGACAGTTCCGCCGAAAAAGCAAGACGCAGCGCGAGGTTTCCTGCCGGACCGATAAAAGGATTGACGGATCCTGTATAAAACGGTAAAATCATATTATCAGACAAAAAGGAGATCTGCCATGCTGAAAACCGATCCGCGCTATGCGCAGTATATTCAGATTCTGAAGGAAGAACTGCGTCCCGCCATGGGGTGTACGGAACCGATTGCGATCGCGTACGCGGCGGCAAAGGCACGCAAGACGCTGGGCGTCATGCCGGAACGGATCCTTGTGGAGGCCAGCGGCAACATCATCAAGAACGTCAAGAGTGTTGTCGTGCCGCATACGGGCGGACTGCGCGGGATCCCCGCTGCGACCGCCGCGGGAACCGTCGCGGGCGACGCCGACGCCGAGCTTGAGGTGCTTGCGCAGGTGACCGGAGAACAGATCAAGGCAATGGCGGCGTATCTTGCCGTGACGCCGATCGAGGTTCGATATGCCGATACCGGACGCATCTTCGACATTCAGATCACCGCGTTTGCGGGCAGGGACCGCGCAACCGTGCGCATTACGGATTATCACACCAACATCGTTCTGGTGCAGCGCAACGACGAGATCCTTCTCGAGCAGGAGCTGACCGACCGGAACGACGATCGCCTGACAGACCGGACATGCCTCTCGGTCGAGGGGATCGTGGACTTTGCGGATTCCGTCGACTGCGCGGATGTCGGGGACGTGCTCGAACGCCAGATCGAATACAACATGGCGATCGCAAAGGAAGGTTTGCGGGGCAACTACGGCGCGAACATCGGAAAGACGGTGCTCAGAGGCAGGGAATACGACATCAATTACAAGATGCGCGCATGGGCGGCGGCGGGCAGCGACGCCAGAATGAACGGCTGCGAGCTGCCGGTCGTCATCAATTCGGGCAGCGGCAATCAGGGCATCACGGCGTCGGTTCCGGTCATCGTATACGCGAATGAAATCGGCGCGTCGCATGAAACGCTTCTGCGCACGCTTTGCGTGTCGAACCTCATCACCACGCATTTGAAGACCGGCATCGGTAGGCTTTCCGCTTACTGCGGTGCGGTCAGCGCGGGCGTCGGCGCGGGCGCGGGCATTGCGTACCTGAAGGGCGGACGGTTTGAAATGATCGCGCACACGGTCGTCAATGCGGTTGCGATCACGTCCGGCATCATCTGCGACGGCGCGAAGGCAAGCTGCGCCGCAAAGATCGCGGCGGCGGTCGACGCGGGGCTTTTGGGCCTTGCCATGTACGAGGACGGCAATCAGTTCTTCGGCGGCGACGGCATCGTGAAGAAGGGCGTCGAAAGCACGATCGAAGCGGTCGGCAAGCTCGCGAGCCGCGGTATGCAGCAGACGGACAAGGAAATCATCCAGCTGATGATGGAGCTGTAACGGGTTCAACAAGATGGAAAAAAGCACTGCGGCGCAGTGCTTTTTTGCTGATCGGATCATGCGGAAGCGTTGTCGGGCTTCGGCGCTTGCTCGTCGGGCTGAGCGGGGGGATCCGGCGGCGCTTCCTCCGGCAGAGGCGCCTTCGGAGCGGCGTCAGCGGGCGCTTCGCTTTCGGGCGCCTGTTCGGATTCCGGCTTGTGCAGCAGCGAGAAATACCGCCGGTATGCGCGCTTATACGCCGTGTCGAACGTTTCGTCTCCGCCGGCGTGCAGCTTTTCAAAATACAGATGCTCGTGGTCGGCAAGCTCGGGATGGACACGGACGACGGTCGCGATGCCGACGTTCGAGCACACGTCGCCGATCCGGTGGAATTCCACCATGAGATCGGAGAACGTCGTGTCGGCATAGGCGTTGCATTCGCCGGTGCTCATTCGCTTCAGGTGGTTTTTGCGAAGGGCGGTGATCAGCTCGCCGCACACCTGTACGAGCGGTTCGATCCGCGCCGCGGCCTCCGTATCGCGCTTCGAGAAGGTCTGCTCCGTTTCATCCAGAATATTGAGCAGCGCGCTTTCCAGAATGTTGATCTCCGAAACGGCGGCAGACGAGAAGGTCGTACCGTTCTTCTTCATGGACTCCGCAAGCCGTGCGATATTCACGGCATGGTCGCCGAGCCGTTCGAATTCCGAAGCGACCTTGTAGTATTGGTTCAGGATCGCGACGTGGCTGTCGAGCTGCAGATGCGGCAGAAAGCTTACCATGTATTTGCTGAGCACATCGGTCATGCGGTCGATCTCGTCCTCGTCCTTCAGGATCGCCTTGTGAACGGCGGGGTCATAGCTGTTCAGAAGATCGAATGAACGCTCAAGGTTGGTCCTGGCGGAGGAGAAGATCGCGAGCAGCGTTTTATAGCAGCTCTGGAGGGCGAGCGCGGGCGTGTTGAAGAAGACCGGATTCAGCGCGTCGGACACGTCCTTGTACTTGCCGCCCTTTACGGGCTTGTCCCGGACGATCTTTGTGCCGAGCTTTTCATACAGCCCCATCAGAGGCAACAGCGCGACGGCGCTGCCGAGGTTGAACACCGTATTGGTGTTTGCAATGACGCCGGAGTTTACGGTGCGGTCCCAAAGCCGGTCCAGAAGCCCGAGCTTGTGCACGACCGTCACGATGAGCAGAATAAGGATCGATTTTGAAAGGTTATAAAGGATATTGATGACGCCGACGCGACGCGCCTCCGCCTTGGAACCGATGGAGATGACGATCGCGGTGGTCACGCAGTCGCCGAGATACACGCCGACGATGACCGAATAGATGGACTTGAACGTGAGCATGCCCGATTGCGAGAACGCCTGCAGGATACCGACGGTCGCCGAGGAGCTCTGCAGCGTGAACGCGACGCCCGCGCCGGTGGCATAGCCGAGGAACGGATTGTCGCCGAGCCGCGCAAAGAGCCCGTCGAACACGCCGGACTCATTCAGCGTATTGACCGCGCCGGTCATGTTGAGAAGGCCGGAGAACAGGATGCCGAAGCCGATCGCGATGTTGCCGATCGAGCGGGAGTTTTTGAAGAAGCTCGTCATGATCAGCACGACGCCGATGATCAGCGCGATCGGGGCGAGCGTGGACGGCTGGAACACGCGCAGAAACGACGAGCCGGACGAGTCGATGTCGAGAAGACGGATGATCTGACCGGTGACCGTGGTGCCGACGTTCGCGCCGACGATGATGCCGAGCGACTGATGCAGCGTCAGGATCCCGGCGCCGACGAGACCCGCCGTGATCACGATGGTCGCGGTCGAGGACTGGATGAGCGCGGTGACCAGCACGCCGAGCACAAACGCCTTCAGCGGGTTGTTCGTCACCTTGCTCATCGCTCTTTTCAGCGTGCCGGACGAGTTTTCTTTGAGCGAATCGCCCATGAGCCGCATGCCGTACAGGAACATGGCAAGCCCGCCCAGAAGCGATATCACATTGAATACATCCATGATCGGGACCTCTCAGCGCAATCGGAATCTGCTCATTAAGAATATCATGAGAGCGATGTGCCCGTCAAGAATCTGCTGCAGCTTTGGCTATACAGTTTTCGTGCGGAGAAACGGAGCCGGGCGGATCCGGCGCAGCGCTTTTTGTCAAAAAGAGCTTCCTTTGCGGGAAGCTCTTGCGTCGGTTATCGTTTATTTCGCTTACTTTTTCAGAAGCTTTGCCATGAGAACGCCCTTCGGATCCCGGATCAGCAGGATCGCGATCCGGATGATCAGCGCAAGCGCCGCGACAGAAAGGCCGAGGAACAGGTCGTTTTGCATATCCTTGGGTTCGGGCGTGAAGTATACATCGCCGCGCGCCGCATACCCGAAGCGTTTTGCATTATTTGCCGTCGTCAGTCAATCCTGCTTTTTTCAGCGCAAGCACGATCGGCGGGATCAGCGCGATCTGCAGCAGGATGCCCGGCCACGGCGTGACGAAGGAAGCGGTGAGAAATGTTTCAAGGGAGTATTTCGTATGGAACAGTCCGAGAAATGCAAACTGTACCGCGCCGGAGACGATACGTCCCGCAAGCATCGCGACGATCAGAGCGATATAGATGCTCCAAGGCTTTTTCGGCAGAGCGCGATACAGCAGTCCGCTGACGAGTCCGTATACCGCCAGTTCAAACGCCATTGCAGCGGCGGTCGGATACATCGGCGGCATCCCGATCGTTGCCGAGCGCAGGATCGGCGCAATCGCTCCGACCGCAAGCCCCCACCACGGACCACAGAGAAAACCGCACAGAAGAACGGGAATGTGCATCAGGCAGAGAATGTTGCCCAGCATGCGGTTGTTTGCCGTGAGAAACGGAAGTACGATGCACAGCGCCAGGCACAGCGCGGCAAAGATCACCTTTTTCAGATGGTTATTCATGGTATCCTCCTTGAAAGGTCAGTGAGAGTCGGAACAGCTTCGCGCCGTTCTGCTCGCCGGAAAGCAGATAGGCGTCGGGCGCAGCTTCGCTTTTCAGGAGGATCGTTTCGCCCTCCGTCGCTTCCTTTGCGTATTCCGCCTGCACGGCGGCAAGCGGTAGGCTGCGCAGCGCCTTCGGCATGCGGTCCTCGGCAAGGTCGAAGTATCTTGTATTGTTCATGTGCCCGTTGAGATCCACAAAGCTGCAGGGCACGGTGAAGTTTCCCGTTTCGCCGTTCTGCGGCGGCTTCGGCGCGACGGGGAGCGGGATCTCCTTTCCGGTATGCACGCCGCGGATCTTTACGCCGTACAGCTCGGGGAATACGATCCGGCGCGTCTTCTGATCCATGAGTGCCCAGAGCGCGCTCGCTTCGACCAGCGCGTTCCCCTTTTTGTCCTCGATCCGGTAATAGCGGGGGAACAGCAGGTGCATCATCCTGCCCGGCCAGGAAACGAGACGGATCTGTTCGTCGTATTCCGGCAGCCGCTGAATCCTTGCCTGCTGCAGCGTGACGATCCACAAGAGCCCCCGGTCGAGCGTCATTTCCCGCCCCATGCCGAGCGCGGTGGTATGCGCGATCGACGCCTCCTGCAGCATAGTAAAGAGACGCGAAAGCCGAAGCCGCCGGTTCGCGTCCGTATCGGAGCTCAGGATGGTGTAATCGATCCGGTAGATGCTCATGCTTTCGGCATCCGTTTTTCGATCGCGTCGACGACGTCCTTCACGGTGGACAGCTTCTGCCACTGCCGGTTCGGGATGCGCACGTTGAACGCCGCTTCAAGCCGGCAGATGATCAGTGTAAAGCCCATGGAATCGACGCCGGTGTCCGTATTGATGACGGTGTCCTCGTTGAACTCCCTGCCCTCAAGCTCGGGCAGCGATTCGACGATGATCTCTCTCGTTTTGTTCAGGATTTCCTCTCTGCGGGTCATAACCCCTCTCTTTCCCGTTGGATCGCCCAACGCATGATTTTTCCGCTCGCCGTACGCGGGAACGGCTTTTCATAGAATTCGATTGCCCGGATCTGCTGATTGCGCGCCCGCGCGTCCAGCACGGGTCGGATCCTTGCCCAGATCGGTGTCGTGTCGCGCATTTCGCCTTCCAGAACAAGGATCGGCAGATCGTTGACGAGCAGCACGCAGACCGCTTCGCCGCCGAGCGCGTCGGACAGCGCCTGTTCGTATTCCGGCAAATACAGCTTGGTCCCGTCGGACAGCACGAGCATCTCCTTTTTGCGGCCGGTCAGCCGGAGCCTGCCGGCTTCGTCGAGCACGCCGAGATCGCCGGTGTGGAGCACGCCGTCCTTCAGAACCTCCGCGGTATCCGCGGGACGCCGCCAATACCCCAGCATCATGCAGGTGGGGGCTTTGATCAGCACCTCGCCGTCGTCGGCGATCGTGACCGTATCGTCGGGGCAGACCGTCATCGCGTACGGATCGCCTTCGCCGAGCGACAACGCGACGCCGGAGCTCGTTTCGGTGAGCCCGTAGCCGAAGCAGACGCGCACGTCGGTCGCCTTTGCAACGGTCAGGATCGATTCGGGACAGCCGCCCGCGCCGATCAGGATGAGCCGAAGCTCCGGATTCAGCGCGCGGTATTTTAAGAGAAAACCTAAAAGTGCAGGCACGGCGGAAAGCGCGGTCGGACGGAAGAAGACGCAGTCCTCGTGATAGTACCGCGCGCCGCGGGAAAGCGCGACGCAGGCGCCGCACGAAAGTCCCCATAAAAGTCCGCAGACGAAGCCGAAGACGTGATCGAGCGGCAGCATGCAGAGAAGCGTGTCGGAAGGGGAGAGCGGCAGAAGCGTGCCGCCGTTATAGGCGGAGCTCATCAGGGACGCGTCGGAGAGCACGACCGCCTTCGCGCGGTTCGTCGTGCCGGAGGTAAAGAACAGAAGCTTTCCTTCGCCGCCCTCGGCGGTTTTCCGAAGCACGGGCTTAAGAAGCTCCAGAAGCTCCGGATCGCCCCAAAGCGAATCGACCTCCGCTTCCCGCACCTGTTCGATGAGCACGTCGTCCGCAGCGTTTTCGCTCAAAAGCACGGTGCGCCGACCGGACAGCACGGACGCGAAGATCTCGACGACGCAGTCGAACGAACCGTCCGCAAGGATGCCGTATGCCTGCTTGTTCTCGCCGCGAAGCTGTTCGGCACGCGCCGTCACGCAGGCGTGCAGCCCGGAAAACGTGCATGTTCTGATCACACCGCCCTGCGCGTAACGCAGCGCGGGCGCATCCGGCGTACAGCCCGCCGGACGGGAAAGCAATTCCGAAAACCCGGAAAAACGCATGGGATCACCTCCGTATCAATGTATTATAACATACATCGCGGCTGAAGAAAAGGATTTTTCATCGGATCGCGGCGGAATCCGATGCTTTGCAAAAACATACGAAATAAAAAAGTAAATCGGGAAAAATATGCGTGCAATTTGCACGGGAATGTTGTATAATACAATTGTTGTGAAATCCACATATATACGGAGGAGAAGAAATGGATAAGAACTTACGCATCTGCATCGTCGGCGGCGGTCCCGCGGGCCTTTCCGCCGGCATGTACCTCGAAAAGAAGGGGTATGAAAACTACACGATCCTCGAACGGCTCGACCGCGTCGGCGGCAAGTGCTGGTCTCCGACCTACAACGGACGCCGTTACGAGATGGGCGCAATCATGGGCGTGCCGAGCTACTACGCCGTCCACGACGTCGAGGAGTTCTGCGGCATCACGCACGACGGTCCGAAGCTCAACCGCAACTACAAGAACAAGCAGGGCAAGGTCATCGAGCCCTTCGAGCCGAAGAAGAACATCCTCAAGATCCCGCGTCTTCTGAAAATGAAGAAGCAGGTGAAGAAGCTCGGCGAGCTGCTTGAAACGAAGTACAAGGGCTATGACCTGAACGGTCACCGCGGCGTCGCGGAGGGTCGTTACGAGGGCTTCTCCCAGGCGAGCGCAAAGCGCGAGCCGGTCAAGGGCGAGAACCCGAACCTCAAGGATCTCTGCCTCCCGTTCAAGGAGTTCTGCAAGCTGAACGGCGTCGATCTCATTCAGGATATCTGGATCGGACCGTTCACCTCCTTCGGCTACGGCTACTTCGACGAGATTCCGGCGGCGTACGTTCTGAAATACCTCGACTTCCAGACCTGCATGAACTTCGTCAAGATCAATCTCTGGACCTGGAAGAACGGCACGCAGTACATCTGGGAGCAGCTGAACGATCACCTCAAGCATCCCGCCCGTTTGAACAGCAAGATCGAAAAGGTCGAGCGTAAGGACGGCAAGGTATACGTCACGGTCAACGGCGCCGTCGAGGAGTACGACAAGATCATCGTCACCGCGCCGCTCTACATCCCGAACAAGCGCACGGACGGTCAGGTCGGCATGGTTGACTATTTCGACGCCCGCGAGGACGAAAAGGAACTGTTCAGCAAGATCGACTACGAGCGCTACGACGTGCTGGCGGTCGAAACGAAGCCAGAGGATCATCCGGAGATCTCCTACTACGTGTTCGAGAACATGACGCCGGAAACGATGGGACACCTGATGGTCTACTATCGCCGCTGGAAGGACACGAAGGATCAGGTCATCACCACCTACGCGCTGAGAAAGCACAAGGGCACCCCGGAGATCCCGTACGAGGAATGCAAAAAGACGGTTCTTGAGGATCTCAAGATCATGAAGAATCCGGCGAGCAACGTCGTCAATGAGTGGAGCGTCTACTACTTCCCGCATGTCTTCTCGGAGGACTATGCAGCAGGCTGGTACGACAAGGTCGAGGCGATGCAGGACAAGTACGACACGTTCTATGCCGGTGAGATCATGAGCTTCGGCGACATGGACGAGACCGCGGAATACTCCCGCGAGCTCGTCGAACGGTTCTTCTGAGAAACAGAAACCGGAGGGAGCGGTTCTCGCTCCCTCTGCTTATCAAAGGAGAGAAGTATGAAATTTTACAAAGATCATTATGACGTCATCGTCATCGGCGGCGCGCTTGCGGGACTTTCGTCCGCGCTGATGCTTGCCGAAAAGGGCAAGGACGTACTGGTGCTCGAGCGCCACAACCTGCCCGGCGGCATTGCGACGAGCTTCGTCCGCGGAGGCATCGAGATTGAAGCCGCGCTGCACGAGATGATGAGCATCGGTCCCGAGGGCAACCGCTTAAAGGTCGGCAAGTTCCTGGAGGACATGGGGGTAAAGATCGACTGGCTCAAGGTCCCCGAGGCGTATCACGCTTCGCTGCCGGGGCTCGAGGTCACGCTGCATCCGGGGCTCGAAACATTCGCGAAGGAAGTGGACGCCGCCGTCCCCGGCACCTATGAAAAGGTCCTGAAGCTTCTGAACCTCTGCCACACGGTGTTCGATTCCG
>Ga0310697_10002768_pt1 | contig 18244 bp, 5 predicted proteins | sample 172DNAGHGlowgp2_FD_203883 | JGI IMG/M metagenome (GOLD analysis project Ga0310697, IMG submission 203883) | Sheep rumen microbial communities from Palmerston North, Manawatu-Wanganui, New Zealand - 1728 DNA GHGlow gp2 (v2) (version 2) | ecosystem: Host-associated > Mammals > Digestive system >... | reverse complement strand
TGCACCTCACTTCCACGCCTTCGACGAGCGCGGTGACGTACGAATGGACCGGCCCCGAGACCTTTACTTCGACGTTGCAGAATCCAGTCGTGAGCGCGGCCACTTCCGCCAACGCCGGCACGTACACGGTGAAGGTTACGGAGACAGCTACGGGCTGTACGGCTACGGCAACGGCCAACGCGATCGTCCGCGAGCCTTCGACGGGCGACACGACGGCCTTCGCTTGCGACAGCTTCACGTGGTACGGCACGGAGTATACTTCGACTCCTGCCGTTGCCCCGACGCATACCTTCACGAACGCTTCCGGTTGCGACAGCATAGTGACCTTGCACCTGACCATCGGTCACAGCAACACGGGCGACACGACGGCCATTGCCTGTGATAGCTTCACGTGGTACGGTACGGAGTATACCTCGACTCCAGCTGTCGCCCCGACGCATACCTTCACGAACGCGAGTGGTTGCGACTCTGTGGTGACCTTGCACCTGACCGTCGGTCACAGCAACACGGGTGACACGACGGCCATTGCCTGCGACAGCTTCACGTGGTACGGTACGGAATATACCTCGACTCCTGCCGTTGCCCCGACGCATACCTTCACGAACGCTTCCGGTTGTGACAGCGTGGTGACCTTGCACCTGACGATTAGCCACAGTACCACTGGCGTTGATGTACATAAAGCCTGCTACAGTTACACATGGATTGATGGCATCACCTATACGGCAAGTACAAATACTCCGACGTGGACACTGACGAATGCGGCGGGCTGTGACTCAGTAGTCACCTTGCACCTCACGATTGGCGAGCCGCATCATCAGGCTTATACGCAATACTCCTGCGAGCCGACGTATACATGGATCAATGGCGTGACCTATGACCATGATGGAGACTATACCTATCCCCATTATGATGCTAACGGCTGTTTGCAGGTGGATACGCTGCACTTGTCTTTCGGGATTCCTACAGAGACGGATATTCATTCTATCACCTGCGGCTTCTATGTGTGGGATGGTGACACTCTTGAAGTTAGTGGCTATTATACAAAGGTTTATCCTGGCCATAACGGTTGCGATAGCATTGTCAATCTGAATTTAGATATCACCCACGGCTCATCAACCGTCTACATCTATGACACGGTGTCGGTCGATTCTCTCAATGACGGTTTCTATTGGCATGACATCTATATCACGCATGGTGGTCTCTATACCTATGTGGTGGACGAGGAAGGCGATTGCGACAGTACGTACAATTTGGTTGTGGTCCCGAGATGTGATTACACCATTGATTATACCACAATAGCTGTCCCACCGCTTTGCAGCAATGAAGATGCTAAGATTGAAGTGTCGGATATCCGGACAAACCGTTCGGACCACATGGTATTCCCGCCATTCTATTATGGTATGAATGTCATGGGTTCAGTCGTCTGGAAGGATAGTAATGATGTTGGCACCTATGTGTACGACAGCTTGTCGGCACCGGATATGAAAGTGATTATTGTCCGTGACGGGAATGGCTGCTTTACGGTGAAACAGGTCTTCATTACTCCAGGTCCGCCGCACACGTTGATTTGTCCGCCCGATATTGTCGATACCCTGAACTTCGGCGAGACCTACGTCACCCTTAACCCCGCCACACTCGACAAACCGACCATCCTGAACTGGGATCCCACTCGTCTGGTGTATTACGATGACATTCCTGTCGACTACAAGTTCGGGGAAGGCGACAATGTGGTGAACTGGTTGGTTGTGGATACCGTTTGCGCGGACAAGTCTTGGCGGTGCGCACAACACGTCGTCGTGGTATACCCCAAGTGTCCCAATGCGGTGGACTGCGAGGGCAATGTCTATGCCGGCGTGCGAATCGGCAGCGAATGCTGGACGCAGCGCAACCTCGAGTCCCTTATATACGGTGCCGGTTGTACCGATTCAATCCCGTGTGTGTACGAGTATTCCTCGTCCATGCATCCTGATGTTGCGGGCAATGTCGCGACCTTCGGGCGGCTTTACTGCTTCGAAGCAGCGGTCCGTGACAGCACGGTGAATTCGCATGGTCACATCCAGGGTATCTGTCCTGACGGCTGGTATCTGCCCACGCCTGAGCAGTACGAATCGCTCTATGCGCTTGGCGGATATGCCCTGAAGACGCCCGACTACTGGTTGAGCGGCGCTGGAAACAACAGTTCAGGCTTCACCTGGTTGCCGGCCGGTATCTATAACGGAGCTCTTGGCCGGTACGAGGGACTGCTCACCGAGGGACGCTTCTGGTCCGTGTCTGTCGAACACGGCGCAGTCAGCATCGTCGCTGTGATATCCAGTTACTATTGCGATGAAATACAGAAAGTTGACGCGCAGGCGGGCATGGGATACAGCATTCGTTGTATTAAGGAAAAAGAGTAAATTTGACCGCATTCTGAATCTCAAATGAAACATCATCGCGGAATGGAAATGTTAAAAAATGCAAAAAATACGATTTGACCGTAAAAACTTCGTCTTGTGTGTGAAACGTATGAAATTTTAGTACTTTTGCAAATCAAATATTATCGTTTTAGAACATACCAAAATCATAGCCTTATGAAAAAAATAGTATTCACTGCAGGGTTGGCCATCATGCTTGTCGTGATGGGCTATAGCCAGACTCTTTTGGAAGAGGGATTTGAAGATGGTGTCCCGCCTACAGGCTGGACTGCCTCGGCCGTGTGCGCTGAATGTTCACCGGACACTTGGTTCGGCTGGACCTCCGCTACGACTGCGCATTCGGGCGATTATTCCGCCTTCGTTGAGTATGCCTTCCCAGCGCATACCAGCTATCTGATTACCCCGCAACTCGCCCTTTCGGGGCACAAAGTCCTGTCGTTCTGGTGTTCGGCGGACTTCAACGATGCGGCAGCGTATACCACGTTCACGGTGGAAATCTCCACTACGGGTAACGCGCCCTCCGACTTTACGGTGTTGCAGACTGTAACCTTTCCCGGAACGTACGATTACGATTTCGTATTCGAGAATGTAGTGGTCGATCTGCAGCAGTATAGCGGTCAGAATGTTTATCTCGCCTTCCACGTGGAAGACGAGTATGGCACTGGTATCTATATTGATGACATCTATGTGGGAGATGTGCCGGACTGCCTGCCGCCGGTCGATTTGACCGTTTTGGATGTGGGTGACACGACCATCACAGTGTCGTGGTCGCCCCTCACGCCGGCCCCGCTCTACACAGTGCAGTGGCAGGAAGCGCAGATGGGCTGGGTGAACCCAGTTTCGTATACCACCACCGATACATTTTTCACCGTGACGGGTGTCTGGTCGGCTTGGTATTTTGACATTCGGGTGCGGGCAGAATGCGGTGACTCACTGTCGAGTGTGTGGACCGAGGAAACGATGATCAACACCCCCTGTGTCCCTCACACCGTCACGAATGACAATATCTGGACCGATGACTTTGAAACAGCCGTCGGGGTGGGCTCTGTGGAACTTTACAATTGCTGGCCAACCCCGGTGAAGTCGCCCTCGTACCAAACTCCGGCACTTTACTGCGGACTGCCGGCAGCCGCCCATTCAGGGGGCAATTCTTTGGAACTAAGAGGAAACAACGGAGAGGTGAACATGTTGGTGTTTCCTGCGTTTACCAACGATCTCAGTCTGTTGCGTATGAGTTTCTTCGCCAACACCACGGCCGCGTCCTCGAATACGGCGGGTGCGTTTGAAATCGGTTATGTCACAGACCCCGACGATCCATCCACGTTTACGTTTGTGGAGATGCTCGTTCCCAAGCCCGAGAGCTTCAACCGTGCGTCTTCAGTGCCGTATGGCCCGTATTACTTCCTCAGCGCCCCGGATACGGCCCGCATGGCCATCCGTTTCACGCCCAACAGCTATAGCACCTCCTGGAATCTTGATGATATAACGGTGAGTTTGATTCCCGATTGCACGGAGCCTATGCAGCTTGGCTCGACGAATATCTCTGCCACGACGGCCGATTTGTTTTGGTTTACAAGTGGCGATTATACCTACGATATTCTGATTTGGCCGAGCGGTACGCAGGATACTACCTATTATAATAACATAGCGGCTTCCGACTTGCCCTTTACGGTGAGCGGACTGCAAGGCACAACCGCATACTCGTGGACTGCCCGCACAAATTGTAACGACGGTTCTCATTCCGCCGCCTTGACCAACGCGCATTTCACCACCACGATTGCACCTGTGGAGTACCCCTATCTGCAAACGTTCGAGGGTGACTCCGCCAGTTACGCCGAGTTTAAGATGTCAGGCAGCGGCATGAACCAGTGGTATGTTGGTGCCGCCACTGGTATGGAGGATCCTGACAATCCCGCTGCCGTGCATTCCCTGTACATCTCGAACAACCAGGGCCTCAGTAATTTGTACAGCGGGAACAACTATTCCCACGCATACGCGTATATAAACGTCCATTTCCCGGCTGACACGCTGGAGTACCACCTGGAGTTCGACTGCAAGGTGCAGGGAGAGCCTGGATGGGACTATTTGGCGGTCTATATGATGGAAAGTGGTGATAATGTCCCCACCGCGTCGGAACCCAATGGTGTGGTACTGGTCAACAATATCACGGGCTACAACACATGGGAGCATTTTAACATCATCCTTCCGAATGTGTCGGGAACCAACAAACGCATTGTCTTCTATTGGGTTAATGACGGCTATTATTTCATCAACCCGCCCGCAGCTTTGGACAACATTGCCATTACAGCCGAAGGTTGCGCCCGTCCTTCCGATTTGGCGGTTACCGACATTCAGGACGGACAGGTGACGTTGAGCTGGCAGGAGAACGGTGTCTCCACCTCATGGACGGTGTATTACAAGCCAGCGAACGCCTCTGGTACCGTGCCTTTTGTCACGGACACTGTTTACGGCACTCCGACGCTGACTCTGTACGGGCTGGCGGCCAACACGGACTACTACTGTTTCGTGAGGGCCAATTGCGAAAACGATGAGTCCTCAAGCGTATCGTCCATCCTCGCGTTCCACACCCCTTGCGGATCCGAAGGCATCACCGAACTACCGTACGTCGAGACTTTCAGCTCTTATGAAAGTTTGGGCAGCTCTCCGTTCGACCGTTACGTTCCCTGCTGGTCGCGGCTGTTTTCCGACCCCAATCATACTGCGTATGTGAACATTGCCGACTTCCCGTCTAACTGTCTGGACTTCCATTACACGCCGATTTGCTATTCGATGGCGATAATGCCGATGCTCAGTGCCTCTATACCGGTCAACTCTGTGATGCTGACCTTCGACGTCCGTCGTCAAAATCTGACCCAGGGAACCATGGAGGTGGGCGTGATGAGCAATCCTTCAGATGCCAGCACCTTCGTGCCCGTGGACACCGTGACGCTCTCCTCCGTCAGCAATTGGGAGGAGTATACGGTCTTCTTCAACACCTACACCGGGGCGGGACAGTATCTCGCCTTCAAGGTGAACAACGGCGGCAACAATTCGACTGTCATAGACAACTTGACGCTGGACTATATCCCGCATTGTTTCCCGGTCTCAGACATCACCATCACGAATATCACCGAGAACAGCGCGACTGTTTCCTGGATTGGCGAAGCAGAAAGCTTCAATGTCTTTGTTCAGGGTCCGACTATGGGCACGTTCCATACCACGGGCAATTCGATTACGTTGACCAATCTTGAGCCGAGTTCCTCCTATGGCGTCTGGGTGCAAGGTTTGTGCGAGACGGAGTCTTCGCCCGTTACTGGTCCCGTGCATTTACAAACGATGTGCGGTGCCGTCACCGTGACGGCGAGTCTGCCTTGGACGGAAACGTTTGAGAACTACCTTGGTACCAGTGAACAAGTCGCTTTGTCGACATGTTGGGCGGTTCCCATCCCCTACACGAACTACTATGGAACAAGTTACCCGACGGTGTACAACAATACCGCCCTGGCGCATTCGGGTTATATGACAATGGAAATGAGAGGCAGTGCCTGTATGGTGGCATTGCCGGAGTTCACCAACGATATCAACACCCTGCGTCTCACCCTTTGGGGGAACACGCTTTCCACCTCGTTGTTGCATGCGGGCACAATGGAACTCGGTATTATCACCGATGTCAACAACCCCGCCTCGTTCATGCCTCTTGACACGATCGTGCCCACCGCCCTCGGTCGTATAGGCCACGATTCCCCGAACATGGATCACATCGGTCCCTTTGACTTCCACGATGTCGCGGCTCCGGTTGGTGCGCGGATTGCCTTCCGCTATACCAACTCTTACTACGAGGAAAATCCCTGGAACTTCGACGATTTTGAGGTCTCCTTGATTCCTGAGTGTGCATCTCCTGTAAAGAACAGCGTCACCTTCTCGAATGTCACCGCAGACGAGGCCACTGTGAGTTGGGTGGACAACGACACGTACCACACGTCGTGGGAGGTGCATTACCGGGAGGCTGTCGGCAACCACCCCTGGCAGACAGTGATTGTTGGGCCGTCACCGACCTATACCCTGCAAAACCTGAACGCTAACACCGTGTATGAAGTGTATGTGACTACTGTTTGCGGCAATTTTTCTGGCACTGACTCCACCTATACCCATCAGTTCTCTACCATCGGTGCTTCGACGGACATTCCTTATTCGACGGACTTCTCGCAGCCCAATGAGTGGACCATCAACAATGGCATCTACTCGAGCCAGTGGATGATAGGTCCCTTGGCGGGCACGAACCACAATGCCCTTTTTGTGACGGCCAACGGCACTACTCCCGGTTATCACCCGAATACGTATATGGAAGCCATTCTCACTGCGGAAAAGATTTTCACGGTTGGAGAGAATGCCGAAATCATGGTTTCCTTCGACCTCAATGTGGGTGGGCAAACGTACAGTGGAATGGATCTTGATTATCTGAAACTCTTCCTGGCCCCGTCGACCGAGTCGTTTGAAGAAGGCACGAGCGGCACAACGGAATGGGCGGCTGCTAATTACTCGGCCCATGCCTGTGACTTTACCGAATACTTGCCGCTTACGAGCTGTTCTTCTGAACCTTACTCCATTGCCTTGACGAACGGGAACACGATCCATGTGGATGTTGCGATGCAGAACCCGAATCCCAATCCGACGAGCACTTCCGTGGCCAAGTTAGTGTTTGCCTGGATTGACGATGGGTACGGCGGAAGTCAACCCGGTGCTGTTATTTCCAACCTTTCGCTGTCCGCAGTGAGCTGCCCGAAGCCAGCGCAACTCACCGTTTCCAATATAGGCAGCACCTCTGTGGATGTCTCCTGGAGTGTGGTGCAAAATGAGAATGCCTGGAATCTGGAGTATAAGGAAGAGAGCGACACGGCTTGGACTACGATTCCGCTCACCACAAACAGCTATCACCTTGACGGTCTTTCACCGCTTACCACTTACAATATCCGGGTGCAGTCCGATTGTGGAGCTGGCGAAGTCTCCGCCTGGACAACCGGCTCGTTCCAAACTCATTATTGCGCTGCCAACAACCAATGCAGCTACTCGTTCTACCTGACAGACAGTTACGGTGACGGATGGAATGGCGCAGTGTTGAATGTCCGCCAGGAAGGCTCTACGTTGGCGGCTCTGACCATAGCCAATGGAATTTCCAGAATGGAGAGCGTGCTTTTGTGTGATGGTACATCGGTGACACTGTCATGGACGGGTGGAGCGTACGACGGCGAATGCAGTTTCTATGTGTTAGATCCCAGTGGTACGCAAATTTACATGTCCCCGAACTTAAGCCAAGCATCAGGCACCAATCTTTATACGTTTGTCACGAACTGCAATAATACGCCTCTGTGTGATGCGCCTTTCGCTTTGAGTGTCAGCGGCATTACCGACACGTCCGCGACGGCTTTCTGGATGATGTCCGGCTATTCCTTGAGCTGGGCTCTGCAGTATCGCTCTGACAGTACAGGTGCTTGGGGACCGGATGTGCTGGCAGACACCAACATTTTCGATTTGACAGGACTTGCCCCTGCGACCACCTACCAACTGCGCGTCAAAGCGCTCTGCGGAGATGGAATTGAGAGCGACTGGTCGGATACGGTGACCTTCACCACGGCCACACCCGGTGCGGTACCTGTTGTGGTTACGGTGGCGGCCTCCAATATCACGGAGTCCACGGCCAGGCTGAATGCGGATGTTGTGAATCCGGACAATGTGCCGATAGAGTCGATGGGCTTCGAATGGTGGAACGAGACAGGTCCGTCCAATATGGTTCCAGGTACACTTTCGGGCACTTCATTCTCCCGGAACATTGTGGGCCTTGATCCCGGCGCGACCTACACGTTCAAAGCCTTCATCACCACAGCTGTCTCGACCTATTATGGCGAGGCGCTGTCCTTCACCACGCATCTGCTCCCGTGCCCGACTCCCTACGGTTTGGACACCATCGCTGTGGGCACTGATGTGGTTGCCCTTTCTTGGTTCGATAACGACGCCGTGAGCGCATGGAACGTCCGTTATCGTGTTCAAGACGGAAGTTGGGTCTATATGACGACCAACAGCAACAATTTCACAATCGCGGGACTCACGCCCCAGACGACCTACGAGTTCCAGGTGCAGGCTAATTGCGGCGAAGGCGACCTGAGCGAGTGGTGCGCCCCCATTTTCGTGTCCACCCTTGGCGTGGGCCTCGACAGCTGGCTGGCCAATAGCGTCAACCTTTACCCGAATCCTACGAAGGAGGTGGTCAATGTACAATGTACGATGAACAATGTGCATACGGCTGGAGAGTTGTTCTTGTTTGATGTGTATGGCAAATTACTGCAAATCGTGCCGATCACATCTGAAATCACACCTGTCAATGTCTCTAATCTCGCCAGCGGCATGTATTTTGTGCGCGTGACGACGGAGAATGGGGTTGTGACGAAACAATTTGTGAAGAAATAACCCATGTTCGTAGAATGTTGCAGGGCTGCCGCGATGCGGTGGCCCTTTTTTATCTGTTTTGAAAGGGCAGGGTAGGGGAGCGAAAAAAAAATTGTATCTTCGAACTTTTTTAGAACGATATATATACGAGATTGATAAACCGTTTTTTATTATTAAATTATTCACAAAATCCAAAAAAGATGAAGAAAACTGTATTGTTTTTGACATTGTTTATCGCAATGTTGACGTTCGGTGTCAGGGCGCAGATCCCTGTACTTACCGAAGGCTTCGAGGGAACCTCCATTCCTGTCACATAGACTACCATTGACGCAGACCAGGACGGTCATGGGTGGGAGCATTCTTCCCTTCAAAACGATGTTCCGGGCTGCACTGGAACAGGGTCGGTCGTTTCGTATTCGTACGATAACACCACTTATGATGCTCTGCCCCGGACAACTGGCTGATTTTCCCGGCCATCAGCTTGAACGGCGCCAGTTCACTCTCGTTCTGGTTCGTCGTGGCACAATCGTATCCGGCAGATCATTTCGGAGTCTATGTCTCCACCACCTCTGCCACGGACACTTCGGCTTTTACGCCCGTGTTTGAACTGACCCCGACGCAGGACAACGGTGTCTGGACCCAGCAGACGATTGACTTGTCAAGCTATGCTGGCAACACGGTCTATATTGCTTTCCGCCATTTCAACTGCACGGACATGTTCCTCATTGCATTGGATGACATCACCGTCAGTACTACACCTACGCAATCCCTCATTTCGGTTTCACCCAATGCGTTGGATTTCGGTATCGTTTATCTGGGAGAATCCTCCGTTCAAACGCTTAACGTCACTGCATACAACAACACAACTCCTATTTCCGCGACGGTGACGGCACCTTTTGCCATCTCGGTTGACAACACCACGTTCGGCACTACCGCCACACTTCCTGACACCGTTGGTGTTCTCTACGTCCAATACTCACCCGTCGTGAGTGGTGCAAGCAGCGCCGTGCTCACGCTCACAGCAGGTACGCTGAGCGCTACGGCCAACCTTTCGGGCACTGCCCTTGACTGCAGTCCTCTTACCTTGCCCTATACCGAAACTTTTGAGACCTCCAGTGCTGCTCTTGGCTGCTGGACTGTTTCATGAGACGCGGCTTGGTTCATCGGCATAGGCGACTATTCAAACGCGACAGGAGCTTTCGAAGGCAATACCAATGCCAAGATTATTCAATCGAACTCAGGAAATGTTTCTAAATTGATTTCGCCGGCCTTTTCTGGTGCCAATAACGGCATGCTTCTTACTTTCGCCTATGTCTTGCGTTCTTGGGCCGGTGATGTTGACGAACTTCGCGTTTATTCCCGCTCCGCAGCCGACGGTGCTTGGCAGCAGGTTGCCGAATTCACCGATGCCGTTACTTCTTGGACGGTGGCGAATGTTGCCATTTCCGATACTGTCTATCAGGTCGCTTTTGAGATGACTGACCACTATGGTTATGGCGTGGGCCTCGACAGTGTGAGCTTCTCCGTGTTATCCGCCGATTTCTGCTATCCCGTCACGACCTTGGCTGCCAACGATGTCACCGCTCATGGAGCCACGCTCTTTTGGTCAGGTGATGCGAATACCTACACCATCGTCAACATGACCGACGGTTCCGTTGTGGCTACAGTGAACGGAAGCGACACATCCTACACCATCACGGGCCTTTCGTCTGAGATGCAGTACACCTTCGGCGTGGTTGCCAACTGCACGAGTACCAGCAGCGACACGATCACGGTGTCTTTCACCACGCTGATTTCTTGTCCCGCCCCTACCGGTCTTGCCGCTGTGCTCACCAACGGAAACGGAACTGTGGCTACCCTGAACTGGACCGAGAACGGTACCGCCACTGCTTGGCAGATTTGTGTCAACGGTGACGAGACCAACCTTGTCAATGCCACTGACACCACCTACAGCTTCACTGGCCTTACCCCTGAGCAGACTTACTCAGTCAAGGTGCGTGCCATTTGCGACACCAACGATCATAGCGTGTGGAGCAATGCGATTACATTCATCCCGACCAATGCTTATGGCCTTACCGTGAACGACGGCTCTCCTGGCCTGCCGAGCACTATGGCGTCTTTGTGTCCACTACGGGTTACTCAGACACAGCCAACTTCACCATGTTGCAAGAGTGGACACTGGGAACCGGTATTTTCAATCCTGTCGTTGACCTGAGCAACTATGCCGGCCAGAACATCTACATCGCTTTGCGTCACTTCAACTGCACTGACCAATTCCGTCTCTCTATCGACGATTTCACCGTCCGTGAACAAACTGGTGCCAACCAGGTGACCATCAACGTGGAACCGAACAACCCGAGCTACGGTACGGTTGCCGGTGCGGGTATCTATACCATCGGTGATAGCGTTACGATAAGCGCTACTGCGAGTACCGGATATACTTTCTCCAAGTGGGTTGACGATAACAACACCATCCTCAGCACCAATAATCCTTACACCTTCGTTGCGGCTGCCAATCTCAATTTGACCGCCATTTTCCTGGACGAGAGCGGTACTAACTATACGATTACCGTCAACGTGAACGACAGCACCATGGGTACTCCTGTCCTTGACTCGCTGACTTTCCATCTCACCATCAACAATCCGGCCCTCGGTAGCATCACTCCTGCTCCGGGCACTTACGTTGTGGCCTTGTATGACTCTTTGGTTCTTGTCGCCACACCTAATGCGGGTGCCAACTTCGATGGTTGGAAAGTGAGTGTCGCTGGCCAGACTATAGGCACAGCCCCGGTAACCCCCTTTGTGATCCCTGTCAACCCGAATAATATTCTTTTAACCGAAATGACCGTCGTGGCCATGTTCAGCGATAGTACCAGCGCTCCCGACAGCTTGACCATCGTCATCAACACCGCCGATGCCACCATGGGTACCACCAACCCGGCCCCAGGTACCTATAGCTTTGCAGTGGGTTCCCAACATTTCGTTACCGCTGCTCCTAACCCAGGCTACCACATCCTCTACTGGATTGAAAGCCTTGAAATCGCCGGTATGTCAGAATCTGACACGCTTTACGCCGATACTATTCTCGTGGACGTCACGCCGTGGATGGCTGGCGTTGTTTCATCCCTCACAGCTTATTTCGAGGCTGATTCCACGCCTGTTGAGCCTTGCATGACCCCGACGAACCTGCACGCCTCCACCTGCGATGCCCACAGCATCACCATCGGTTGGAACACCAATGGCAATGCCACGAGCTGGAACATTCATTACCGTGTTGAGGGCGGAGAGTGGAACAATGCGAGTTCGACGACCAATACCTACGTGATCAACGGTCTTGAAGCCGAAACCGTTTACGAGATTGAGGTGCAGGCCGACTGCGGTAACGGCAACTTGAGCGACTGGAGCGCACCCATCCATATCAGCACCACCATCGAAGTGGGCATCAACAGCTGGTTGGAGAACAGCGTCAGCCTCTACCCGAACCCGGCCAAGGAGGTGGTCAATGTACAATGAACAATGTACAAACGACTGGGGAATTGCACGTGTTCGATGTGTATGGTAAGTTACTGCAAATTGTGCCGATTACATCTGAAATCACACCTGTCAATGTCTCTGATCTTGCCGACGGCATGTATTTCGTGCGCGTGAGCACGGAGGCCGGCATGGTCACGAAGACGTTCGTGAAACGCTAATGAGGCAATCCTGTAGAGACGTGCCATGGCGCGTCTCTACAACCATGCCATGGCGCGTCTCTACAACCATGCGTCTCTACAACCATGCGTCTCTACGTATGATTCAAGGGGGATCCGCGAGGGGCTCCCTTCTTTTGCCTGTTCCGGGCGCTTGTGTTTTGGCAAAAAGTCTGTTTGTTGTTGCAAATCGGTCGGGTATAGGGGCTACTGCGTGAAAATGTGATACTTTTGCAGCGTTAATTCGGACATACATAAAATACAGAAACATCAAAAATAAGAGCTTATGAAGAAGTTTTTCATTTTCAGTCTGTTATGCCTTGTTGTGGCATTCGGTTTCGTGCCTCAGTCGCAGGCGCAGGGCAACTGCACTATCGCCACGCTGCCCTTCACGGAGGGTTTTGAAAGTGTGAGCGCAGGCCTGCCTCCCTGTTTCACCCGGAACCTGCTGGGCGTTCATCCCACCAACGGCATGCAACTGCCTTACGTGGGATCGTATCAACCACATTCGGGCGACCATGCATTGCGGGGGTTCAACAATTGCTACCCCGACACCTCCGCCCAGGTCCCGACCCTCATCTTCCCCGAATTAGACAGCCAGTTCAATATGAGCGACATGGTGTTGGAGTTCTGGGGTCGATGCGCCTTTTATCCTTCGATTGCATTCGTGGTGGGGGTGATGGACGATCCCGAGGATTTGTCCACGTTCACCACTGTGGAGACCTTTACATTCACCCTGGCCGACAACTATCAGAAGTTCACGGCCTATTTCACGGAGTATTCCGGAACGGGTGCATATATCGCCATCAAGATTGCGAACACCCTTGGCGTCCCCGGTGCCGCCGTGTATGGTGAAGGTTACATTGACGACATCACCCTTTCGCAGGCGGCCCTTTGCTCGCCGGTGCAGAATTTGGCCGTGCACAACAATGCCGGTACGGACGTGACCATCAATTGGCGGCCCAACGAACTGGGCGGCACCAGTGCCTACACGGTGACGCTTGAAAACCTGACGACGGGTCTGCAGGAACTCTTCAACACCACGACAGACACGTTCTATACCTTCAACAATTTGGATTTTGCCACTGACTATCGTGCTTACGTGGCGGCCATTTGTCTCGACAACCTGGAAAGCGCGGCCGATTCCGTTGACTTTACCACTTTGTCGCAAACCGTTGACCTTCCGTATTTTGAGGACTTTGAAGGGGATCCAGCCATCGCGTTGGGTCCGTTCACCTTTTCCGGCACGGGCGCGAACCAATGGGTGTACGGTACGGCTGCCGCGCTGCCCGCCGCCGATGCCCAGCCCGGCGATCCGGCACATGCCATCTACATCTCTTCCGACAGTGGCGCGACTTGCAGCTATCTGGCGAACGGCAATATCTCCGACGCATACGCCGTCTTCAATGTGATTTTCCCGAGCGATGACCTCGAATACCACCTCGCTTTCGACTACAAGGTTGAAGGTGAGGCCAGCGCGTATATGGAGTATGACTACATGAAAGTTTATATGTTAGATGCCAGTGCCACGATACCGACAACCGGCGAGCCTTCCGGCGTGGCGTTGCTGCATAACCTGGAGGAGGTTGCCAATGTTACCGATTGGACCCACTTTGACATGATTCTGAACAACGTCGCCGGCACGGCCAAGCAGATTGTCTTCTACTGGTACAACAACGGCTGGAACCTCTATGGTGACTACCACTTATCCGCCGCTGTGGACAACATCTCCGTGAGCGGCCTCGCCTGCGGACAGCCCAACAACCTGTCGGCCTCGGGTATTACCCAGACTGAAGCCACCGTGAGCTGGAGCGAAACAGGCGCGGCCACCTCTTGGGTGTTCCATTACCATGCCTTGGGCGACACGATGGACAACGAAGTCGTGGTCAGCGGCGACACCTTCTACACCCTTACTGGGCTGACGGCAAATACCGAATACGAATACTATGTGGTGGCAGACTGCGGTGTTGATCAGTCGGTCCCGTCCGTTGCGGCCACCTTCCGCACTGACTGCGGCCAGATCGGCCAGCTCCCCTATTCCGAGGATTTCGAGACTGGGATATATAGCGCCTCGCCGAACGATTATATCGCTTGCTGGAACCGTCTCGGCTCCAATCCGGAGCACTTCGCCTACATTAACGGTGCCTCCTACAATGCCCATAGTGGTGCGCACTATCTTGATTTCCATTATACCCCGGGCTGTTATGTTATCGCCGTCATGCCCGAGTTGGCTGCGAATATTAACGCCAACGAGCTGTTAATCAACTTCTACGCCTGTCATACCAACTACGGTTATGCCACTCTCGGCACCTTGGAGGTGGGCGTGATGACCAATAAGGACAGCGCGTCTACGTTTGTACCGGTAGACACTATAGACTTGTCTGCTGCTTCCTCCTATACGTATGTGGAACAGATGGTTTCAACCGTGAATTATGCCGGCGATGGCAAATATATCGCCTTTCGCGCCTCCAATAGCGACGGTTGTGGCTTCTACATCGACGACCTCGTGTTGGAGCAGCGTCCCGCCTGTATGTATCCGAGCGATTTCGCCGTGGTGAGCGTTGCCACGGACAGTGTGACGCTGTCGTGGACGGAAATGGGCGAGGCCACTACATGGGACATCCTCTATGGCCCGACAGGTTTTACACCCGGCAATGATGATATTCCGACGATTGTGAACACTAATCCGGCGACTATCGGTGGGTTGGGCAACCACACTGCCTACGACTTCTACTTGCGTTCCGACTGCGGTGGTGCGCAGAGTGACTGGGTCGGTCCGTTGGCGGTTGCCACGGGCGTCTATAACATGGGCGCGATGGGCTACGATTCGTTGAGCACCTGCGATGCCATCATCTGCGACAACGGCGGTTTCGCCGGCGACTACGCCACCTATTGCGATGCGTTGCTTGTGCTTTATCCCGAAACGGCAGGCAGCGGTCTGCAAATCACGGGTACTTGCGACTTGAGTTTGGGTATGTACAACTATGGCGAGTCTCACCTCTACTTCCATGATGGTGTGGGCACGGCCGGTGCGTTGATTGCCGACATCACGGGCGTGAATAACAACATCGCGGTGGCCGCTTCCGGTCCCATCACAGTGCATTTCACTTCGGGTTATTACACGGGTGCCGGTTTCATGCTGAATGTCTCCTGCGCCGCTTGTACGCCGCCTTCCAATCTTGCTGCCACGAATATCACGAACAATGAGATTACGCTTTCCTGGAACGGCAATGCCGACCAGTATGCGGTCTACATGACGGGGGCTGCCACGGGCTATTTCACCACCACGGACAGCTCCATCGTCATTAGCGGCCTGACCAGCAACTCAGATTATTCCTTCCAGGTGCGTTCCCTCTGCGGTGCGGATTCCTCCTTGTTGAGCCCGGCAATCACGGCCAGCACCACTTGCGAAGCCATCACGATTACGGCGACCAACCCGTGGACGGAGAATTTTGAGGGTTATACGGGCAGCGGCAACCAGCCGTTCCAGTGTTGGGCAATGCCGGTGGTGGACAATATCTACAACTCTCCGTTTGTCTATTGTGGATGGGCTCCTTCCTGCCATTCCGGTGCCAACTCTGCCGAGTTTAAGGGCTCCAATGCGATGCTGGTGTTGCCGGTGTTCAGCAATGACGTGCATGAGCTGCGTCTCTCCTTCTGGGCCACCTCCACAGAGCCCACCACCGGCACCCTTGAGGTTGGCGTGATGACCGACTTCAACAACCCGGCCACCTTCGAACTGGTGGGCACTTGCGGCGCTCCCGGCCCGCGCGGCACGGACTCCACAGCCAACGGCAACTTCATGGGCCCGTTCGATTTCGCTAACGTGCTGGCCACCAACGGCCGAATTGCTCTTCGCTACAGCAACAGCAGCTCTTGGAACTCTTGGAATTTAGACGACTTTACCGTGGAGATAGCCCCCGACTGTGCGATGCCGGCGGGTTTGACTGTGACCAACATTACGCAGACCTCTGCCACGGCCACCTGGAGTGCCGGTGGCGACGAGACTGCTTGGAAACTGCAGTATAAGGAGGCCGCTGCCTCGGATTGGGGTAGTGAGATCAGCGTGACCACGCCTTCGTACGACATCACAGGGCTGGTTGCCGAAACGGTCTACCAAGTGCGAGTGAAGTCCGATTGCGGCGGCGGCGACGAGAGCGGCTGGACGACGCCGTACGACTTCTTCACGACCCCGCTGCCGGTGGTGCTGCCGACGGTGGTGACCTATGCGGCCTTTGACATCTCGCAAACCTCCGGCACGATGAGCGGTGCCGTCACCGATCCGGGCAACCAGACCATTGTCCTGCGAGGTTTCGAGTATAAGCTTCCTGGCGACAACGACTACACGCAGGTGGTTACGCTGACGGGTAACTCGATGGCTTACACGCTGACGGACTTGGCACCCAACACATGTGTTCTGTATCGCGCCTTCGCCATGACGGTGGGTGTCACCACGTACGGGGATACGATGAGTTTCTGCACTTTGCCGGACGATCTGCCTGAACCGTGCGAAACCCCGACGAACCTGCACCAGATGCAAGCGATTGGGTCAGCCCAGGACACCAATGCCGTCGAATGGACGGATGTTGCTGGTGCGTCCCAGTGGAATGTCCAATATGCGCCTGAGGGTGCTGAATGGACAACGGTGACGGTGAATACGACGAGTTTCCAAATCCCCGACCTCGTGTTTGGCCAAATCTATCATCTCCGTGTTCAGGCTATCTGTGGCAACGGTCAAACCAGCGGTTGGACGGATGCCATTTCGGTATTGGTGGTTGAAGGCGGTGTTGGCAGCTGGTTGGAGAACAGCGTGAGCATTTACCCGAACCCCGCCAAGGAGGTGGTCAATGTGCAATGTACAATGAACAATGTACAAACGACTGGAGAATTGCACGTGTTCGATGTGTATGGTAAGTTACTGCAAATTGTGCCGATTACATCTGAAATCACACCTGTCAATGTCTCTGATCTTGCCGACGGCATGTATTTCGTGCGTGTGAGCACGGAGGCCGGCATGGTCACGAAGACGTTCGTGAAACGCTAATGAGGCAATCCTGTAGAGACGTGCCATGGCGCGTCTCTACAACCATGCGTCTCTACAACCATGCGTCTCTACGTATGATTCAAGGGGGATCCGCGAGGGTCTCCCTTTTTCAGGTTCGCCCGATATGGACAAAATCTAACGGGTGCAAGTCCCGAGCGCGGCCTTATAGCGGCAAGCGCACAGCCAAAGACAAGGTGCCAATGGCGACATTGGGTCTGAAGGAAGTCGACGGCAAAGCACTGGCCTGACGGACAGGAACTTGATAATGAGGCGTTTGCCATGGGGTGTTTGGATAGTTCCTAAATGTTTAATTGTTTATAAAACATAAAAAATATCATTAAAAATACCTTCCACACCTTGTTTGGGTAAAAAGTGTATCTTTGCAACCTTGTATATAATGTTTATTTTGTGTTTTTTTTGTCAGAGGTTAAATAAACTACTTTTATAGTATATATGAATAAAATTTTTACTTTTATAGGTGTCTTTCTGTGTGCTGTCGTCTGCGGGAACGCGCAGCCGATGACCGTCCGCGGAACCGTTTCGGCGGGAGCCACCGTCAACAATGTCTACGCCGCGTTCGGACAGCCGTTCTACCAGCAGATAACGGGCGGCGGCGTGGAACTCGCCTACAGTCTCGCCCAGGCGCAGCTGGATGT
>Ga0310697_10002766_pt1 | contig 18246 bp, 5 predicted proteins | sample 172DNAGHGlowgp2_FD_203883 | JGI IMG/M metagenome (GOLD analysis project Ga0310697, IMG submission 203883) | Sheep rumen microbial communities from Palmerston North, Manawatu-Wanganui, New Zealand - 1728 DNA GHGlow gp2 (v2) (version 2) | ecosystem: Host-associated > Mammals > Digestive system >... | reverse complement strand
AATGCCAATCGAGGCACTTCTCTACCAGGGCGGCTATCTGACCATCAAGCGCGTACGCGCGTCAGGGCGCATTGAGCTTGGAATACCGAACGAGGAAATCTCCACATCCCTGTCCGAGGGCTACGTCGCCACCTTGCTGCGCAGCGGCATGTCCGACTGGAACGAGGAGCTTGCGGACGCGCAGGACGACCTGATCGAGAAGGGCGTGGAGACGCTCCTCAAGAAGAACCTCAAGGCGGCGTTTGCCGCCGTGCCGCACGAGTGGCACATCGGGGACGAGAAGGAGGCGAAGCGGTACTTCCTCCTCTTCATGAAGCTCATCGGCGCGGACATCTCCGGGGAGCGGCAGAACGCGCGCGGAAGGGCGGACGCGGTTCTTCAGGACAAGACTGGCACGTATGTCTTCGAGTTCAAGTACGGCAAGACGGCCAAGGAAGCGCTGGAACAGGCGAAGACGAAGGAGTACGGAAATCCGTGGCTCGATTCCTCCCTACCCGTGTTCCACGTGGGCGTGAACTATGACCCCGAAAAGCGCGGCATCGACGACCCGCTCGTGGAGAAAGTGTAAAGTGTAAAATGTAAAGTGCAAAATTGGAACTGGTGAAGTGAAAGGATGAAAACGATGAAGATTGCAAAAACTTGCTGTTGTACGCTTGCTGTCACGCTCTGTGCGGCGGCGGCATCGTCGGCGCATGGGCGCTCGCTGCTGTACTACTATGACTTCGACAAGGTCGAGAACGGCGCGCTCGTCTATACGGGCGTGAACAAGGGCACGGGCGCGCTGGAGCCGACGTTCAAGCAGGGCGGTTCCAATCCGCTCGGCTTTGTCTCGGGCGGTGCGCTCGGCTCAGGTTATGCGTTCAGCGAGTCCTCGCCTTCGTCCCTCTGGCTCGGCGACGGCTCCGCGTCCCTTGGCTGCAGTACGGATCGTGGCTTCACGATCTCGTTCTGGGTGAAGGCCACTTCTTCGCATACTGCCTGGAGCGACTTCTTCGGTTTCCGTCTGAACGGCGTGGACTACCGCATTGAGTACATCGCGAAAAACAACAGCAACGCCACGTTCTACTACTACCCCAAGGCCAATAATTCCGGCGCGACCAATCCAACTGTCCGGCTCGACGGCAACGGCACGACGATAACCGAATTGACCGCTGGCGTGTGGAAGCATGTCGCGTTTGTCGCCAAGCCGAATGGCACAACTTCTGTCGGAACGTGCTCGTTCTACGTCGATGGAAAGCACATCGCGAATATCAACTTCTTCCGCGGGGGCAGTCTTCAGCAGCTCCACATCGGCTCGACGGTGCGGCGGCAGCTCTACGACGGCGCCGACCGCGCCACCAACACGGGCGGCACCTGCCTCGACGAGCTTGCGCTCTTCGACTATCCCGCGACGGACGAGCAGGTGAAGTGGCTCGCGAAGTTCAAGCCCGGTCAGCCCGTCGCAGGTCCCGGACGCGAAATGCCCTACTGCTGGCACTTTGATACGACGAACGCGACGTTCGGTGCGCTTGCCAAGCTCAACTCCGGCACAGGTCCCCTTGTTGCCTACCTCTGGGGCGACGAGAATAGTTCTGGCGCAAACACGACGGGCTACATCACCGCACCGTCTGCCAACGCCGCGCTTGGTACCGCCTACGCCATGAACGCAGGAAACAGGGCAACATGGCGCATTGAAAGCTCTGCTGGCCTTGGCCCGACAGTTGGTTCCGGCTTCACGTTCTCCTTCTGGATGCGCGGCAACGCCAAGCCGACGGCATGGACGGACTGCTTTACCTTCGGCGTCGGCGGACGATATATGCGATATGAGTTCGGCACTGCGACTGTAGCGCCTCTCTATGTTTACGGTGGATCGAATTCGGGGCCTTTTACGCGCAAGAGCGACACCTGGCAGCACTATTGCGCCGTGTGGAACGACGCGGAGCAGATGATCGACTTTTACCAGGATGGCGAGTTCAAGTGGCGGTCCAGTTATGGAACCACGCCTGACGCGTCTCATGCCTTGATAGTAATGATGGCGGGGCGGCAAAGCATGAACAGTGATAATACCTGGCGTCTTGCTGGCAATGCGGGAAACCTCAATCCGAATGTTTTCGTTGACGAGGTGGCGCTGTACAACTACTCCCTTTCGCCATCGCAGATCCAGTGGCTCACGAACAACGTTCCCTGCCTGCCGCCGCTCGACGCGACGAACCTCGTGCGCACGGTGTCGTCAAACGGCGTATGGGCAGGCGGACGCGCCTTGTGGACGGTGCGCAGCTGGGATGACGCAAACGAGGCGTGGGCGGACACGACGCACACCACGATCTATCCCGCACTCGAAGATACGGAAGTCGAAGTAGCGGTGGCGCTTGCGGATGGCGTGGAGCTTACCAACGACACCTTCGTCACGCCGAAGAAGCTCGTCCTTGCGGCCGCGACAAGCGCGGCCCTCCCGGTGAGCGCCTCCATCAAGAGTGCAGAAGGGTCAATGTTTGCTCCCGAGGCGCTTGAGGTCGGCGAGGGGCTTCAGCTCACCGTGCCGCTCTACGCCGTGAACGTAGGCGGGACGCTCACGCTCGGCGCGGGTTCGAAGATCATTTTCGACGTATCACATTACTATGAGGGCGGAACGACCAATGCGCTCACGGTCGGCTCGTTCGCGCTGCCTGCAGGCGAGAGCGACGTGCTTGCGCACTTTGCCATGACCGATCCGCTCTACACGCTCTCGCTTTCGGGAGACGGCAAGACCGTTGTGGTCACGGCGGCCACGATTCCCGTGACGGCGACGTGGACAGGAGAAGGCGACGGCGTCAACCTCAATTCTGCCGCGAACTGGGACTGCCGGAATTCTTCGGGTGTAAGGTTGAACGATGCGCTTCCGTGTGACCGCACGCGCGTTTTCGTGTGCAGCGGCCCGATTGCGCTGAACGCCCCGCTTGGAACTGTCATTCAGTGGCAGTCTCTCACCATCGAAGCGGCAAATGCGACGCTCGCCGGCGACATCGACTGGTGCGGAATCGATTGCACGATACCTGAAGGCGTCACGGTCAACCTGAACGGGCACAAGCTCTCTGTGGCTTCGTTCGACGGCACGGGGACGATCACCGACACGACGACCGGCGGCGAACTGCACGTCGCTGTCGCGGAAGGGAATGCCGCGACAAACTCGTCCGTGGTCCTGGCGGGCAGCCTGAAGCTCGTCAAGGACGGAACGGGAACGTTCGTGGCGGCGAAGGGCGGCCAGACGTACGTCGGCGGCACGGTTGTCTCGAACGGAACGGTACGGCTTGCCACCAGCAGCTACCCCGTCGGCCCCAAGGATTCGCTTGTCACCGTCTGCGCAGGCGCAACGTTCGACCACGCCGTCTTCAGCACGTCCACCTGCATCTACAGCTACGACCTTGCGGGCACGCTCCATGCGCAAAGCGGAGCGGGGGCGAATGGCTACAGCGACAGCTACCGCATGCTCGGTTCGTCGTTCACGCTTTCGGGCAACGCGACGGTCACGGGGAAGTGGTTCTATTTCGGCAAGCCCGACAAGACAACGCTCGCGCTCGCGATGAACGGCCACACGCTCACGTTCGCCCTCGACGACTACATCGCGATCGGCGAGGTAACGGTGGCGGATGGCGACCACGGCAAGATGGTGTTATCCAGCGGCATCGTTGAGTGGATACGTGGTGGAGGATCTGCGACGGGCCTTGACGTGGAGGTTACGGGCGACGCAGCATTCAAGCTGGGAACGGGCGGCAATGCATCGTTCCACGATCTGACGTATTCGTCAACGTACTGGCAGAAGAACCAGGTCGCGGCGTACCTTGCCATTTACGGAACGTATGTCGCAGGGGATGTTCGCCCGCCGCTGATGATGCAGGACGGATCGACCATCGACCTGTCCGCCATCGACGGCGTGTTCGACACGTCGGGCACGTCGGTTACGCATGTCGCGGCCATTGGGACAGGCATTGCCGGACAGGTTGCGTTTGTGGACAAGGCGTCCATCGCGCTGGACATGGGCGACCGCGCACTTGTCGCGGGCGACTGCCTCCTTTCGTGGGAGGCGGGCACCTATCCCAATGCGGCGTTCCAGTTCACGCTGTACACGAACGGCGTCGCGGTGGCGGACAAGTCATTGGTGATCAAGGACAACGAGAGCGAGCACGGCGTCTTTGTGAAGGACGCACGTGAACCTGCGTGCGCGAAGTGGGTCAATGGAGAGTGGAAGTACTTCAGCGACAGGACTCATGAATACGACGGAACATGGACGCAGGGCATTACGGACACGATGCAGGTACTTTTCTCCTCGGTTGAGGAACACAACCTCATCTGCACGACGAACTTTTCGCCCGCCCCCGCCGCGTTCGTGCTGACCGGATTCACGGGCGCACGGAATGTGACGACCGATCTCACCCAGTTCCCGTTCCTCTTCGACGAAGGGGCCGTTATAGACGTAAACGGCGGACACGTCAAGCTGCCCGGAAGCATGGCAGGAAGCACGACGGCGTTCACCGTGACGAACTCCGCCGAGCAGACTGGCACGCTCGAAGTGGTCGTCGCAGAGGGAACGGCGACCAACACGAAGATGGCGCTCACGGGGAACCTGAAATTCGTGAAGTCCGGCGCGGGCACGTTCGTCTCCACGCTTGCGCAGACTTATACTGGCGGCACGCTCGTCGCGGAAGGCACGGCCAAGGAGCCCGCCAACTCGGTGACCTACAGCGGAGAGGGCGATTTCACCGTGTACGGCACGGGCGCGGTAACCGTTGAGAGCAATGCGACGTTCATGGTGCAGAGTTCGCACACGTTCACAAACGACATCGTCCTCGCTGGCGGACTGCTGTACGGCAACCTCAGCGGAGATGTCGCGATGCTCACGGCGGTCACGGCCGACTCGCAGATCATGCTGTTGAACGGTGGAGACGTCAATTTGCATATCGGGGCGGCGGGCAGTCACTTGGATCTTGACGGGCACACGCTGACATTCTCGGGCGGGACCGGATCGCAGTACTACTACATTGATGCGTCGCTGGAAGGCGAGACGGGCCGGTTCGTGTTTGATTCCTCCGTGGAATACGTCGGCAAGCTGCCCGCTGACGGCAACGGCGTGGATGTCGAGATCAACGTCCGGGCACACATGTTTGACCCCGCGTCGGTGCATGACTACAAGATTGCGGGCTCGCAGAACCAGTGGGGAACGGGTACGGCGTATGGACTGAACGTGTACGGAACGTTCACGCCGATCAGCACGACGTTCTACGGCTGTACGATGATGAACGGCTCGACGATCGACCTGTCGGGGAAGACCGGAGCCTGGTCGATACAGTCTTCGATTGCGAATGCGGCCAACAGTTATGGACTGACGGCCGCACAGCAGACGGCGCGCAAGACCGTCTCCTTCGCCGACAACGCGACGGTCAAGATCAAGCTGGGCGAGAGGAAGGTCAAAACCGGCGACAAGATCGTTGACTGGACGGGCAAGACGCCGGCGAATCTCGCCACGCTCAGGTTCACGAGCGCAGACGGCGAGGGCTTCGGTGTAACGAAGAAAGACGACGGCCTCTACATCTCACATGGCTTCATTATCCTTGTGCGCTGACGGCGATCCATGTGCGGGCCGCCCGGTGGTCGGCCCCTACCGCCGGTAGGGCGCGATCACCGAGCGCGCCGTCCCCGGGTTGGATGGCAGTGTCCGTTTCCAATTTTCCCCGCACAAGGGCGCGTATTTTTGGTATAATACGTGCCGATGGAAAACGAAGGACGCAGAATCAAGGTTCCCACGACGGGCGTGTTCGACTTTCCGAGCCTGATACTCGGAGGGAAGGGAAAGTACGTCGACAAGACGGACCTGCTGTACCAACTTGCGAACGATGCGGATCAGCAGCTGTTCATTTCGCGTCCGCGGCGGTTCGGCAAGTCGCTCATGCTCTCGACCTTGAAGGCGATGTTCGAGGGTCGGCGCGAGCTGTTCAAGGGGCTTGCCATCGACAAGCTGCCGTGGGAGTGGGACAAGCCTTTTCCGGTCGTGTCCTTCACGATGTCCTCTGCCGCAGGTTCGACGTACGAGAAGTTCACCAGCAACCTGCGCTCGCTCGTGAAGGGCCTCGCGGTCGAGCACGGCGTCCCGTTTGACAGTGACGAGACGACCGAAAAGAACTTTGAGGATTTCCTGAAGGCGGTCGCCGCAAAAAGCGACCGCAAGGAGGTGGTCGTCCTCATCGACGAGTACGACGAGCCCGTTGCCAAGTTCCTTGACGACCTTGAAACGCTGAAGAAGGTGCGTTCCATCCTCCACGACTTCTACGAGAAGCTCAAAATCAACTCTGGTTCAATACGTTTCCTGATGATGACCGGCGTCACGAAGCTGACGAAGCTCTCGATCTTCTCCGGCCTGAATCATTTGACGGACCTCTCGATGAGCGCTCGCTTCGCGACGCTCCTCGGTTACACGTCAGCAGAGCTAGACGGCGCGTTGCGCGAGAACATAGAGGCTTTCGCGCAGAAGAACGGCATGTGTTTCGCCGCCGCGAAGAGGATGCTCCTCTCGTGGTATGACGGCTACCGTTTCGCGCCTCAGTCAGAAGCCAAGGTGTGCAACCCCGTATCGCTCGGCAACGCATTGAAATCTGGAGAGCTGAAGAACTACTGGGAATCGACGGGGCAGGCCTCCATGATCATAAACCGCATCAAGGCGGCGGACGAGATCCCGGCGGACTTGAACGGAATGGTTGTGGATCAACTCGATCTCGACGTCTGCGACGCGGAGACGATGCCGCTTGCCGCGCTGCTGTACCAGGGCGGCTACCTGACGATCAAGCGCGTGCGTCCGTCCGGACGCATCGACCTCGGCATCCCGAACGAGGAGATCTCGACGTCGCTTACGAAGGGCTACGTCTCCACCTTGCTGCGCAACGGCATGTCCGACTGGAACGAGGAGCTTGCGGACGCGCAGGACGATCTGATCGAGAAAGGCGTGGAGACGCTCCTCAAGAAGAACCTCAAGGCAGCGTTCGCCGCCGTACCGCACGAGTGGCACATCGGTGACGAGCGGGAGGCGAAGCGGTACTTCCTCCTCTTCATGAAGCTCATTGGCGCGGACATCTCCGGCGAGCGGCAGAGCGCGCGCGGAAGGGCGGACGCGGTCCTTCAGGACAAAACGGGTACGTACGTCTTTGAATTCAAGTACGGCAAGACGGCCCAGGAGGCGCTGGAGCAGGCAAAGACGAAGGAGTACGGGAATCCGTGGCTTGATTCTTCCCTGCCCGTGTTCTACGTGGGCGTCAACTACGACCCCGAAAAGCGCGGCATCGACGACCCGCTCGTGGAGAAAGTGTAAAGTATAAAATGTAAAGTGTAAAGTGTAAAATTGGAACTGGTGAAGTGAAAGGATGAAAACAATGAAGGTAACAAAAACTTGCTGTTGGACGCTTGCTGTCATGCTCTGCGCGGCGGCGGCATCGTCGGCATCCGCCCGTTCGCTCATACACTACTTTGACTTCGACACGCCGAGCGGAAGCGGCCTCGCGTACACGGGCGTGGACAAGGGGACGACCCCCGCCAACTTCACGCTCAAGGGTTCGTCCGTGCCGCGCACGACGGGTGCCCTTGGTTCGACCTACGCATACTATTCATCCGCTGCCAGTACGGCCATCTGGCTTGGAGATGGCTCAAACTCGCTTGGTTGTGGTACGACCAATGGTTTCACGATCTCCTTCTGGCTCAAGACGTCTGGATCGCATACGGCCTGGACCGACTTCTTCGGCTTCCGCGTGGGCGGACTCGACTACCGTTGCGAATACACGACTGGCAACACCAGCGCTTTTACCGTGTACTACAATACCGCTTCTACAGCAACATGTCCTTTCGTCGGAATACCGGGTGCTAGTTCAACCGCCACCGCAGCGCCTCCAGGCGTGTGGAAGCATGCGGCATTCGTGTTCACGCCGAACAGCACGAATCGAAGTGCCACGTGCGCGCTCTATATCGGCGGCGATAAGATCGCGTACATAAACCTCAACCGAACTGGCTACCTCCAGCAGATCCATGTCGGCACATTGGTGAGAGGTCTGAACGGTGCTGATCGACCGTCGAAAACCGCCAACAACACGGGCATTGACGAACTTGCCGTGTTCGACTACCCCGTAACAGCGGAACAGGTCAAGTGGCTTGCGAAGTATCGTCCTGCCCAGCCCGCGAGCGGACCTGGACGTGCCATGCCGATCTGCTGGCTTCTTGATATTGCGGTTGATACATCCGGCAACGGTATTCAGGCGACGAACTCCGGTACAGGACCGTGGAATGCCTACAAGTGGACGGCAGGGTATGCGAACTGGCCGAGTTACGGCGCTCTTGGCTCGGCAAATTCGTTCCACCTCAATAACAAAATCACGTTTCGCGTGGACAGCAGCGAGGCCGACGGATTCGGCGCGACGCTTGGTTCCGGCCTGACGTACTCCTTCTGGGTCCGGGCACCCGGCACGATGTCGCCTCTTTGGCGAGATTTCACGTCCTTCCGTATAGGGAATCGCTACGAGCGCTTTGAGTGGAGCGCATCCAATCCAGTAAAATTTACGCTATATGGTACTGGCAATGCTGGTGCGGGTTCGTTTGCGCTTACGGCCAATACCTGGCAGCATGTGTGTATGGTTTGGAACGCGGCATCTTCGTGTTTTGATTTTTATCTCGACGGAACAAAGCAGCCACCTTCATGGTCGCCCAGTTCGCCGAATCCCTCCGAGGCGTTGAAGTCGTTGACGGTTGGCACCGACGTTTTCAACGAAAGCGGAGGTAAGAGAAGCCAAGGCTACATTGCCAATGTGTGCATGGACGAGGTTGCCATTTTCAACTATTCATGTTCTCCAGCGCAGATACAGTGGCTTGCGAGCAACGTTCCGTGTTTGCCGCCGCTCGATGCGACGAACCTTGTGCGCACGGTCTCGGCGAACGGCGCGTGGGCGGGTGGACTCGCCTCGTGGACGGTGAGGGAATGGGACGCGACGAACGAGGCATGGACGGACACCACGCGCACCACGATCTACCCCACGCTCGAAGATTCCGAGGTCGAAGTGGCGGTGACGCTCGCCGATGGCGTGGAGCTTACCAACGATACCTTCGTCACGCCTAAGAAACTTGTGCTTGCGAGCAGTGCAGCCGCCGGGACGGCGGCTCTCCATAGCGCGGCCGATTCGCGGTTTGCGCCGCAGTCGCTGGAGATCGGCGCCGGCTTGCAGCTCACCGTGCCGCTTTACGCCGTGAACGTGGGTGGGACGTTGACTCTCGGCACGGACTCGAAGATCATTCTCGACGTTTCCAACTACTATGACGGCGGAACGACCAACGCGCTCACGGTCGGTTCGTTTGCGCTGCCCGCAGGCGAGAGCGACGTGCTTGCGCACTTCGCCACGACGAATCCGCTCTACACGCTTTCGCTTTCGGGCGACGGCAAGACCGTCGTGGTCACGGCGGAGACGATTCCCGTGACGGCGACGTGGACCGGAGAGGGCGACGGCACCAGCCTCGATTCCGCTGCGAACTGGGATTGCAGGAATTCTTCGGGCATAAGGCTGAACGATGCGCTTCCGTGCGATCGCACGCGCGTTTACGTGTGCAGCGGCTCTCTCGCGATGAACGCCCCAGTTGGAACTGTCGTTCCATGGTCGTATTTCTCCATCGAAGCGGCAAATGCGACGCTCTCCGGCGATGTTGATTGGCGCGGACTCGCCTTCCCGATACCGAAAGGCGTGACGGTCAACCTCAACGGCCACACGCTCCGCATGGCCTCGTTCACCGGCGAGGGAACGATTACCGACACGACGACCGGCGGCGAACTGCATGTCGATGTCGCGAGCGGCGAGACGGTAGAGAACTCGTCCGTGGCGTTCGCCGGGCAGATGAAGCTCGTCAAGGACGGCGCTGGAACGTTCGTGGCGGCGAAGGACGGCCAGACGTACGTCGGCGGCTCGGTCGTCTCGAACGGAACGGTGAGGCTCGGCATCAACAGCTATCCCGTCGGCCCCAAGGATTCGCTTGTCACCGTCTGCACCGGCGCGACGTTCGACCACGCCGTATTCAGTACCTCCACCTGTATCTACAGCTACGACCTTGCGGGCACGCTCCATGCGCAAAGCGGTGCGGGGGCGAATGGCTACAGCGACGGCTACCGCATCCTCGGCTCGTCCTTCTCGCTTTCGGGCGACGCGACGGTCACGGGGAAGTGGTTCTATTTCGGCAAGCCCGACAAGACAACGCTCGCGCTCGCCCTGAACGGCCACACGCTCACATTCGCCCTTGACGACTACATCGCGATCGGCGAGATAACGGTGGCGGATGGCGACCACGGCAAGATGGTGTTCGCCGACGGCATCGCCGAATGGCTACGGGGCACAGGATCGGCGACGGGCCTTGACGTGGAGACGACTGGCACCGCCGCCCTCAAGCTGGGCACGGGCGGCAATCCGTCGTTCCACGACCTGACGTATTCGTCGGGAATCTGGAAGAAGAACGGCGTCGCGGCGTACCTTGCTATTTACGGAACGTATGCCGCAGGAGACGTTCGCCCGCCCCTGATGATGCAGGACGGTTCGACGCTCGATCTTTCCGCCATCGACGGCGTGTTCGACACGTCGGGCACGTCCGTGACGTACACCGCGGCTCTCGAGAACGGCATTGCCGGACAGGTCGCGTTTGCGGAAAAGGCGTCCGTTGCGCTGGACATGGGCGACCGCGCCTTTGCCGTTGGCGACTGCCTCCTTTCGTGGGAGGCGGGCGTCTATCCCAACGCATCGTTCCAGTTCACGCTGCACACGAACGGCGTTGCGGTGGCGGACAAGTCGCTGGTGATCAAGAACAGCGCGGACGCGTGCGGCGTTTATGTGAAGGACGCACGCGAGCCGGCGTACGCGAAATGGGTCAACGGGACGTGGAAGTATTTCACCGACAAAGACCACGAATACGACGGAGAGTGGACGCAGGGCATTACAAGCACGATGCAGGTGCTCTTCTCCTCGGCCGAGGAATGCGATTTGATCTGCACGACAAACTTTGTGCCCGCTCCCGCCGCCTTCGTGCTGACCGGTTTCACGGGCGCCCGGAACGTCACGAGCGATCTCACCCAGTTCCCGTTCCTCTTCAATGAAGGGGCCGTGCTGGACGTCAACGGCGGCCACGTCAAACTGCCCGGGAGCATGGCAGGCGGCGTAACGGCGTTCAGCGTGACGAACTCCGCGGAACAGGTCGGCACGCTTGAAGTGGACGTCGCGGACGGCACGGCGACCAATACGAAGATGACGCTCGCGGGGAACCTGAAGTTCGTGAAGTCAGGTGCGGGCGCATTCGTCTCCATGCTTGCGCAGACGTATACGGGCGGAACGCTCGTCGCGGCCGGTACGGCCCAGGAGCCGGCCAATTCGGTAACCTACGGCGGAGAGGGCGATTTCACCGTGTACGGCACGGGGGCGATAACCGTGAAAAGCAACGCGACGTTCACGGTGCAGAGCGCGCAGGTGTTCAAGAACGAGATTGTCCTCGCGGGCGGCAGGCTGTATGGCAACCTCAACAGCGTTGTCGCCCGGCTCACCGCAGTCACGGCCGACTCGCAGGTTGAGATGATGAACGGCAGCGACGTCAGTATGCACATTGGGGCGTCGGACAGTCATCTGGATCTTGACGGACAGACGCTGACGTTCTCGGGCGGGACCGGATCGCAGTACTTCTACATTGACGCGTCGCTGGAAGGCGAGACGGGCGGATTCGTGTTTGATTCCTCCGTGGAATATGTCGGCAAGCTGCCCGCTGACGGCAACGGCGTGGATGTCGAGATCAACGTCCGGGCACACATGTTTGACCCCGCGTCGGTGCATGACTACAAGATTGCAGGCTCGCAGAACCAGTGGGGGACGGGCACGGCGTATGGACTGAACGTGTACGGAACGTTCACGCCGATCAGCACGACGTTCTACGGTTGCACGATGATGAACGGCTCGACGATCGACCTGTCGGGAAAGACCGGAGTTTGGTCCGTGCAGTCTACGATCCCGAATGCGGCCAACAACTATGGCCTTACGGCGGCTCAGCAAACGGCGCGCAAGACCGTGTCCTTTGCCGACAACGCGACGGTCAAGATCAAGTTGGGCGAGAGGAAGGTCAAAACCGGCGACAAGATCGTTGACTGGACGGGCAAAACGCCGGCGAATCTCGGCACGCTCAGGTTCACGAGCGCCGAAGGCGAGCACTTCGGCTTGCAAAAGAAGGACGACGGCCTGTACATCACACATGGCATCATAATCCTCGTTCGGTAGTACGAATGAAGAATGAAAGGATGAAAACGATGAAGATTGCAAGAACTTGCAGTTGTGCGCTTGCTGCCACGCTCTGTGCGGCGGCGGCATCGTCGGCGCATGGGCGCTCGCTCATACACTACTTCGACTTCGACACGCCGAGCGGGAACGGCCTCGCGTACACGGGCGTGGACAAGGGGACGAGGCCCGCCAACTTCACGCTCAAGGGTTCGTCTGTGCCGCGCACGACGGGCGCGTTGGGTTCGGACTACGCATACTATTCATCCGCCGCCAATACGGCCATCTGGCTTGGAGATGGATCAAACTCGCTCGGCTGCGGCACGACAAAGGGGTTCACGATCTCCTTCTGGCTCAAGACGTCGGGGTCGCATACCGCATGGCACGACTTCTTCGGCTTCCGCGTGGGTGGACTCGACTATCGCTGCGAATACACGACGGGCAACACAAGTGCTTTTACAGTGTACTACAATGTCGCATCGACGGCAACGTGTCCTTTCGTCGGAATCCCAGGTGCCAGTTCAACCGCAGCCGCTGCGCCGGCAGGCGTGTGGAAGCATGCGGCCTTCGTGTTCACGCCGAACGGCACAAACAACATCGCCACGTGCGCACTCTATGTCGGCGGCGAGAAGATCGGATACGTCAACCTCAGGCAGTCCGGTGACCTCCAGCAAATCCACGTCGGCACGTGGGTGAGAGCTCTGAACGGCGCAGACCGAAAGTCGGGCGCCGCCACAAACACGGGCATCGACGAACTTGCCGTGTTCGACTACCCCGTGACTGCGGAACAGGTGAAGTGGCTCGCGAAGTACAAGCCCGCCCAGCCCGCGAGCGGACCCGGCCGCGCCATGCCGATCTGCTGGCTGCTGGACGTATCTGTCGAGACGCCGGCCGGCAACGGTCTTCAGGCGACGAATTCCGGCACGGGTCCGTGGTCGGCGTACAAATGGTACACGGGCTACGCAGACTGGATCACCACCGGCCCAGGCGCGTTGAATTCGCCAAAGGCGTTCCACCTGAAATCAAAGACCACTTTTCGCGTGGACAGCAGCGCTGACGACGGATTAGGCGCGACACTTGGTTCGGGCATGACGCTGTCGTTCTGGGTGATGGCTCCGCAGACCATCGCCTCGCTGTGGACGGACTTCATGGGTTTCCGCATTGGAAACCGCTACGAGCGTTTTGAGTGGGATCAGTCGACTCCCGTCGGTTTCCATATCTACGGCACATCTGGCGGTAGCGGTGACCCGACGAGGGTGGTTTCGCTCAAGGCCAACACCTGGCAGCACGTGTGCATGGTCTGGAATGAAGCGACATCGCGCTTTGAGTTCTATCTCGACGGGGTGAAGCAGGGACATCATGTGCCGTTAAGTTCGCCGAATGTGAACGAGGCGTTGAAGACGTTCATTCTTGGGACGAAGGTGTACAACGAGAAAGGCGGCGAGAGGGAAACAAGCGCTCGCACGGGAACGTATGTCGACGAGGTCGCCATCTTCAACCACTCGGTTTCTCCTGCACAGATTCAATGGCTCACGAACAACGTGCCGTGTCTGCCGCCGTTCGACACGACGAACCTCGTGCGTACGGTGTCGGCAAATGGCGCGTGGGCGGGTGGCCTCGCCTCGTGGACGGTGAGGGAATGGGATGACGCAAACGGTGCGTGGGCGAACACGACGCGTACCACGATTTATCCCGCGCTCGAAGATACGGAAGTCGAAGTGGCGGTGGCGCTCGCGGATGGCGTGGAGCTCACCAACGATACCTTCGTCACGCCGAAGAAGCTCGCCATTCGGGGAAGCGGCACTCTTGCCGCTTCGGCCACCCTCAAGGCCGCGGCGGATTCTCGCTTTGCGCCCGAGGCGCTTGAGATCGGCGAGGGGCTTCAGCTCACCGTGCCGCTCTACGCTGTGAACGTGGTCGGGACGCTTACGCTCGGCACGGGCTCGAAGATCACGTTCGACGTCTCCAACTACGACGGCATCGGCGAGGTTGCGCTCACGGCGGGCGGCATCGCGCTTCCCTCCGGCGAGACGGACGCACTCACGCACTTCGCCGTCACGGACAACCGCTTCGAGCTTTCGCTCTCCGCCGACGGAAAGACCGTCTATGCAAAGCTCAACAACGTCGCCGCGACGGCGACGTGGACAGGGGCGGGCGACGGCACGAGCCTCGATTCCGCCGCCAACTGGGAGTGCCGCAACGGCTCCGGGGTCGTTTTGCAGAATGCGCTTCCATGCGAGCTCACGCGCGTGATCGTTTGCTCCGGCTCCACGGCGCTGAACGCGCCCGCCGGAACGACGATTCCGTGGCAGTACCTCCGCATCGAGGCGGGGAACGCGACGCTCGCGGCGGATTCCGTCGATTGGCGCGGGATTCCCGTGCTGTGTGTCCCAGAAGGCGTGACGGTGGATCTCAACGGCAAGGAGCTGCACCTGAACGGCAAACTTGATGGCAAGGGAACGATCACATCTTCTGTCGCCGGCGGCGAACTGCATATCGACGTGCCGGAGGGATCATCGACGACGAACGCGACCGTTGCGTTCACGGGCTCGCTCAAACTCGTCAAGGACGGCGACGGAACGTTCACCGCCGCATGTGCGAAGCAGGCCTACACGGGCGGGACGGAGATTGCGGACGGAACGCTGAAGCTCGGCACGAGCAATTTGCCGCTTGGTGCAAAGAACGCATCCGTGAAGATTTGCGCGGGCGCGGTGTACGACATGAACGGCTGCTTCAGCACGTCGTCCTGCATCTACGCCTACGACCTCGCGGGCACGTTCCGCAGTAAGACGAATGTTAGCGGCGGCGGTTACAATACGTCGGTTAGGATATTGGGCGGGACGTTCGTCGTTTCTGGAGACGACGCGCGTCTCGAGTTGAGCAATGTCTATTTCGCCTGTCCGGACACGACGCCTGCAATGTTCACGATGAACGGGTACACACTCACGTTTGATGGCACGGGTTATGTCGGGCTTGGCGCGTTCCGCTCGAACGACTACGGCAAGTGGGTGTTCACGGACGGAGATTGTCTCTACGAGTGGCTCAACGGCTACGGGCCGAACAACGTTGACGTTGAAGTTTATGCGCCAGCAAGGTTCAAGTTGAATGGCAATGCCGACGTGTGCGGACTTGTTTACGAAGCGACGTCTTGGTCTAAGAATCAAGTCGTCTCGCACCTTCTCGTGCTTGGGAGGTATGTGGCGGGACCGTGCCATCTGCCGATACAAATGTGCAACGGCTCGACGCTCGACCTGAGCAAGATCACGGGATCGTTCGACCTCACGAACGCGGTCGCAAACACGGCCGCCGCGTCTAGCGGCGTAATCGGCGACATGACCTTCCAGTCCGGTACGGCGGAGGTGCCGTCGGTCATCAACGTGAACCTCGCAGGGAAGACCGACCTGATTGCCATAAAGAACAGCGAGAGCCCGTATGTCGTCACCTGGCCGTCTCAGCCCGCGAACGTGGATTTCGTCATCGACGCGCAGAGCCACGCAGACGGCTACAGGATCTACCCTGAAGCGGGCGGTCTGCGTCTCAAGCGTTTCATGGGCGTCATGATCCTCGTCCGCTGACGGCGTTCCTATGCGGGCCGCCCGGTGGTCGACCCCTATCGTCGTGATCGCCTTAAAATCAGGTAGAATTGGGGATTGACGGCGGGAAAGGGGTTTGATATACTTTTCCACCGTTCGGCGAGATAGCTCAATGGTAGAGCGACAGAATCATAATCTGCTGGTTGAGGGTTCGAGTCCCCCTCTCGCCACCATTCAAAACCACCGCGCGTGCGGTGGCTTTTGTTTTGTCTGGAGGAAAGCATGACTTTCGACCCCATTGGCGTGTTTAGGGGCGGCGCGGCGTACAAGTACGAAGCGCCGCGTCAGGGCGTGTTTGCAGGCGGCGCGGGGCGCGTGGAGCTTGCGCCGGGGCGGAATTTCGAGACGGCGCTGCGGGGTCTGGAGGGGTTCGAGCGCATCTGGCTCGTCTTCGTGTTCGACCGCAACGCAGGCGCGTGGCGCCCGACTACGCGTCCGCCCGTGCCCGTGCCGGGACTCGACCGCGTTGGCACCTTTGCCTCGCGTGCGCCGTATCGTCCGAATCCCATCGGCTTATCGTGCGTGCGGCTTGCGGGTGTGCGGGGACGCATCCTGGACGTGGAGGAGGCTGATCTCCTCGACGGGACGCCGATTCTCGACGTGAAACCGTACGTGCCGGCGGCGGACGCCTTTCCGGAGGCGCGGGCGGGATGGCTCGAGCGCGGCGCGGAGGAACCGTGGCGCGTGGAGACGTCGCCGGCGTTCGACGCGGCGGCGGCGTTCGTGCGGGAGGCGGGCGGTCCCGACCTCGCGCGCACGGCGCGTCTGCAGCTCTCTCTCGCGCCATTCGATTCTTCGCGCAAGCGCGTTGCACGCACGGGGGATGGCGTAGGTACGCTCTCATTGCGGATGTTCCGCGTTGATTTCGCGGTGGACGATGCGCGGCGTGTGGTGACGCTCGTGGGCATTCGCAGCGGCTATACGCCGGAAGAGCTGGCGTCGGCGGACGACCCCTATTCCGACAAATCCCTTCATCGAGCCTTCACATCGCGGGAATTTGTGATATAATACAGAGACCTATGCACTACAAAGTAAAAGACATCAAGTTGGCCGACCTCGGTCGCCGCATGATAACGCTGGAAGAGCATGAGATGCCCGGACTCATGTCCGTGAGGGCGAAGTACGGCCCTAAGAAGCCGCTTGCCGGCGCGCGGGTGATGGGGTCGCTCCACATGACGGTGGAGACGGCGATCCTCATCGAAACGCTGCGGGAGCTTGGCGCGGACGTGCGCTGGGCGAGCTGCAACATCTTCTCCACGAACGACGCTGCGGCGGCCGCTATCGCGAAGGCGGGCGTGCCGGTGTTCGCATGGAAGGGCGAGACGCTCGATGAGTACTGGTGGTGTACGAAGGAGGCGATGACATGGCCGGACGGCAAGGGCCCCGACCTCATCGTGGACGACGGCGGCGACGCGACGCTTCTACTGCATCTCGGCACGGAGGCGGAGTCCGATCCGTCCGTGATCGCGAAGCCCGAGAGCGCCGAGCAGAAGGCGCTTTTTGCCACGATCGCCGCGACGCTAAAGAAGAAGCCGCATTGGTTCAGCGAGGCGGCCGCGCGCGTGAAGGGTGTCTCGGAGGAGACGACGACCGGCGTTCACCGCCTCTACCAGCTGGAGAAGGACGGCAAGCTCCTCTTCCCGGCGGTGAACGTGAACGACAGCGTGACGAAGAGCAAGTTCGACAATATCTACGGCTGCCGCGAGTCGCTTGTGGACGGCATCAAGCGCGCGATGGACATCATGCTCGCGGGAAAGAACGCGTTCGTGTGCGGCTACGGCGACGTGGGGAAGGGTTGCGCGGAGAGCCTGCGCGAGAACCACTGCCGCGTGCGCGTCTCCGAGGCGGATCCCATCTGCGCCCTCCAGGCGTGCATGGCGGGTTTCCAGGTGGGCACGGTGGAGGACGCCCTCGGCTGGGCGAACCTGTTCGTGACGTGCACGGGCAACCTCGACGTGATCACCGCCGAGCACATGGCGAAGATGCGCGACCAGGCGATCGTGTGCAACATCGGCCACTTCGACGACGAGATCCAGGTGGCGCGGCTCATGTCCTGGCCGGGCGTGAAACGCACCACGATCAAGCCGCAGGTGGACATGTTCACGTATCCCGACGGGCACTCGATCTACCTGCTCGCCGAGGGGCGCCTCGTGAACCTCGGCTGCGCGACGGGCCACCCCGCGTTCGTGATGTCCAGCAGCTTCACCAACCAGTGCCTCGCGCAGATGAAGCTCTGGCGCGAGCGCGCCACGGCGAAGCCGCACGTGGAGCGCCTTCCGAAGGAGCTCGACGAGGAGGTCGCGCGCCTGCACCTCGCCGCGTGCGGCGCGAAGCTCACGAAGCTCACGAAGCGCCAGGCCGCCTACATCGGCGTGGACGTGAAG
>Ga0310697_10002765_pt1 | contig 18249 bp, 13 predicted proteins | sample 172DNAGHGlowgp2_FD_203883 | JGI IMG/M metagenome (GOLD analysis project Ga0310697, IMG submission 203883) | Sheep rumen microbial communities from Palmerston North, Manawatu-Wanganui, New Zealand - 1728 DNA GHGlow gp2 (v2) (version 2) | ecosystem: Host-associated > Mammals > Digestive system >... | reverse complement strand
CGCTTGATATCGTTCTGCGAAACGGTGCGGTCCGTCATCTGCGGCATCAGGTCCGAATAGCACGGCGAATGATGCTGCGAGGTGATCGCGATCACCGGCAGTCCGCGATAGTACGCCTCGGTGAGTCCGGGCACGTAATCGCGCGACGCCGTCGCGCCGGTGCAGGAGATCGCGACCGGTTCCCCGGACGCAAACGCCAGACCGCCGGCAAGGTACGCCGCGCCGCGCTCGTCGACGGCGGAGTACGCCTCGAAGAACGGATCCGTCTGCGCCGCCCGCGCGATCGGCACGTTCGTCGTGCCGGGGGACACCACGATCTTTTTCACATTGTATTTCTTGAGAAGCGCGATCACGATCTGCGCGTTTTTGTCGTCGGTATACATAAGCGTTCCTTTCTGTTCCGGATGGTTCATGCGCGGCTGCCGTTCTCTCGGCGGAAGTACGGGCGGTTTTTCGGGCTCCGGCGGTTTTTCGGGCTCCGGCTTCTGCAGCGCTTCCGCGTCCGCTTCGGTCACGAACGCCGGCGGCTCGCCGCCGCACAGGAACCGCAGATACCGTTCGGATTCGGCGCGAAGCCTGCCAAGCGCCGCGTGCGCCGCGTTCCAGTCGGAGGCAAGTCCGAGGATCCGCATGACCTCGTTCGTCTGATCTGTATAACGGGCGGTCAGCCCCAGCTTATCGAGCAGTTCCGAAACACGATTGCCGGTCTCCTTGTGCAAAATCACCGCGAACCGTTTCCGGAACAGGACCGAGAAGACCGTCCCGTGGAACGAATTCGTCACGACGAACGCCGCGTTTCTGATATACCAGAGAAACTCCCCGGGCGAGCATATCCGCTGGTCCTTGATCTTCCGGTTCTCCGCGTTCGGATTGCCGTTGACGTCGATCAGCTTCAGCCCCGTTTTGTCCGCAAGCTTCTTTGCCGCCTCGTTGACCTGCTTTTGCGCAGGGCCGGGCATGGTATAGACCAGAATGAACGGATCGCGCTCCGGCGGCTGCTCCGGCAGCAGCGCTTCATACGCTTCGGGCGGAAGCAGCAACGTCGGATCGACGTCGACGTGGATCGGCACGACGCCCTTCGACGCCTCCAGAACGTCCGGCAAAAACCGGGTCTCACGGAGCGATATGGCGTCGAGCCGGCCGAGCATCGGCGCGATCGCGGTCTTTGCCGCCGCGGGGTCCTGAAAATAGCTCCCGATCGCATAGGTCGCGCGCTTTGTCTTTTCGTTTCCGAACTGCAGAAAATAGGCGGGATCGAATACGCCGTCGGTCAGCTTGCTGTTCCACAGCTGATCGCTGCCCGCGATATAGAGGTCGCACTTCGGCGGATGCAGGCGAAGCGCGCGAATGCTCCGGTACATCCGCGTTTCATGCAGATGCGCCTTACGGAACGCTTCAAACTGCTTTTCGCGTACGAGACGCGTTTTCGCGCCCTTCCATGACCGCACCGTATCGCGGAAGCCCTTTGCGCCGTTATGCACGCGCGAAAAGACGTTCTTTGCGGGCTCGTGCATCTTCTTGTTCGCATAATAAAACGGGTTTTTATAGGACGAATACCGGTTCTGATGGTACCACGGGCAATAGTTGATGACCCGCGGTTCGCTGCCGAGCGACTCCAGCTTTCGGCTGAGCGCATAGCATTGCAGGACCGCGCCGTAGTTAAACGGAAAATGGAATGTAATGATCCCGATCTTCATGTCCGTCAGTTGTTCCTCGGTTCCTCCGTGTCGTTCGGGCGTTTGCCGCGATGCAGAAGCTTCCCGAGCTTTCCGCGCATCCGGTTCAGCAGGTGGACCGCGGAATCCGCCGTATGCCACAGCCGCATCACCAGATCCAGCCGGTTGACGCTGCGGCTGCAGACCGCCTTTGCGATCCACCGGGTCAGGCGCGTTTTGCTGTGACGCGCCTCTTTGCAGGCGTCCTGCGATTCCTCGTATCCGATCAGCTCGCGGTAGTCCGCGCGCTTTTCCTTCCGCGAAATATCCGACTGCTCGATCTTCATGCACGCCGCCTTCACGACGATCATGAAGATCTGGTCCAGCTTGAACAGATACCACTCCATATCGTACGTTTTCAGAAGCGCGCGGCGCCGTCTGAGCCCGTTGACCAGGAAACGGAACGTGTCCTTGCGGTATCCCTTGGAAAGCGATTCGTCCATCTGACGGTACCGGTACAGGCTTTCGCCCACCACCGCGACCGTCTTGATGTACGGAACGCAGTCCGCGATGAAGATGCCGTCTTCCTCGTAGCTGATCTCGGGATCGAAACGGATATGGTTCCGTTCGATCATCTCGCGGCGATACAGCTTCGCCCATACGGAGATGCCGAACATGTTCGTCCGCGGTTCCGTGTACAGATGCAGAAACTGCTTGATGTTCTTCATCAGCGTGATCGAATACCGCGTGATGAGATGCTCCTTTTCAAAGCCGTCGCGGAAGCGGTCGAAGCCGCCGATGACCAGATCCGGCTCGTAGGTGCGCATAGCGTCAAGCATCTTTTCAAAATAGGTCTTGCGGCATATGTCGTCCGCATCCGCAAAGATCAGGAATTCGCCCCTCGCCGCCTCGATGCCGGTATTCCTTGCGGTCGATACGCCGCCGTTCTCCTTATGGATGACGCGGAAACGCGGGTCGTTCTTTTCCGCCTCGTCGCAGATCGCGCCGCTGCCGTCCTTTGAACCGTCGTCCACAAGGATCGCTTCCCACTGCGTGAAGGTCTGCTCCCGAATGGATTTCAGACAGGCGCGAAGATACTTCTTCGCATTGTAGACCGGTACGATGACGCTGATGACCGGCGTCTGTTCCGCTGTTTTTTCCTGTGCCGCAATGACCTGTTCCATAAAAGCTCCCCCATCACTTTTTCTCCAATTCTTTTAAATGCTGCTCATACGCCCAGTAAACATGCTTCGTCGCGCCGATCTTTTTGATCTCGCCGTGATCCAGCCAGACGGCGTGCTCGCAAAGCTCCATCACCGGTCCCTTCGCATGCGAAACGAACAGCAGCGTCGTCCCGCGGTTCAGAAGCTCCCGGATGCGTTCGCGGCACTTCTTCTGAAACGCCGCGTCGCCGACCGCCAGCACCTCGTCCACAATCAGGATATCCGGCTCGGTGACCGTCGCCACCGCAAAGCCGAGACGCGCGCGCATGCCGCTCGAATAGTTTTTGATCGGCAGCTCCATGAAATCCTGCAGCTCCGCGAACTCGACGATCTTATCGTACTGCTCCCGCATAAACTTGCGCGTGTGCCCCAGGATCGCGCCGTTGATGAAGATGTTCTCCTTTGCCGTCAGGTTCGGATCGAAGCCGGCGCCGAGCTCGATCAGAGGCGCGATCTCGCCCTTGACCTCCACGGTCCCGCTGTGCGGCGTCAGAATGCCGCAGATCATCTTCAGAAGCGTGCTCTTGCCCGCGCCGTTCGAGCCGATCAGCGCCCACGATTCGCCCTTCTGGATCACGAGATTGATATCCTTCAGTGCGTAAAACTCCTTGAACCGCAGCTCGCGCTTTATGAGCTTGATAAAGAATTCTTTCAGGTCGTCCACCTTTTCACCCGCCATGTTGAACCGCACGGAGGCGTTCTTGATCCGGATGACGACCTCCGGACGCGCGGGCTTCGGTCTGACCTGTTCCGTTGTAATCTGTTCCGTTGTAATCTGTTCCGTTGTGATCTGTTCCATACGCTGTCCTCAGATATACAGGATAAACTTGTTCTTGGTGGCATTGAAGGTCAAGAGCCCGACGATCAGCATCAGTGCGGCGCAGACCGCGCCGCGCCACATCAGCAGACTGCACGGAACCTCAATCAGCGCGACCTCGTACTGCATGATCAGGTAGCGGAACTGCTGGATGTACATATACATCGGGTTGAACCGGCGAATGATCAGTCCGAGCGTGGAGATGGAGACCACGCCCTTCTCCTTGGAGTTGTTGAAGCTGTCGACCGAATAGAAGATCGGCGTCAGATACATCCACGCGAGCGTGACGACGCTCCAGATGTTCTTGATGTCGCGGAAGAACACCGTCCCCGCCGCAAGCAGCAGTCCGAGCCCCACGCAGAACACGTACAGCTCGACGACCGGCACGATGATCAGCAGATTCATCCAGCGGAACGGCTGTCCGGTCGCGACCATGACGATGACGAGCGCGCCGAGCGACAGCACGAAGTTGACCATGCAGCTCGTGATCTTGCTGAGCGTGAAGATGTATTTCGGCACGTAGGTCTTTTTCAGCAGCGCCGCGTTGCCGATCACGGAATTCAGCGCCTGATTGGTCGAATCGCGCATGAACGAAAACAGGATGTTGCCGCAGATCAGGTACAGCGGATAATTCGGAATGCTGCGCTTGAACATCCGGGTAAAGACGATCGCCATGACGATCATCGACAGGAGCGGATTCAGCACGCTCCAGAGGTATCCCAGAAAGCTTCTCCTGTATTTCAGTTTCAGATCACGCTGCACGAGCAGTACCAGAAGATCCCAGTATTTCAGAAATCTTCTGAACCAGCCTGTGCATGTGCGGATAATTTTCTTGATCAATGTTTTGTCATCTCCTTGATCGCTTCGGTCGTTCGTTCCGCGCTGTTGTTGTCCCGCAGCGTGAAGAACCGGTCGACCCGTTCCTCGTACTGCGGCGCCATGCGGCAGTCGTTCCCGATCACGCCGGAAAGCAGCGCGGCCGCTTCGGATGCGTTTTCGGCGATCGGTCCGAAGCCGTCCCGCTCATAATCGAAATATCCCGTCGGAAGATGTCCCTTCCGGTATGTTTCCCGATCGAACTGATAATAGACGACCGGCTTCTTCATGAACGCGAAGTCCATGTATACGCTCGAAAAATCCGTAACGAGCACCGCCGCGCGCTTCAGAAGCTCCGGCACGGAGACCTCGTCCCACCTTCTGACTTCGATGCGTTCGGAGGCCGAGGTGAAGCACGCTTCGAACCGGCTGACGTTGCGATGCACGCAGAAGACGGCGCGCCGTCCGGAAGCCCTCAGCAGCGCGTCGACGTCCGGATCGTCCAGAAACGCCTGCCAGCCGCGATAGTATTCGGAGCACCGGAACGCTTCCGCCGTTCTGCAGTCGCGTTCGAGCCACATCCGCCACGTCGGCAGAATCAGCACAAGCGACGGGTCTGCTTTTGCGTCGAGCAGCGCGTCGAACCGGCAGAAGCCCGTGTATTGCACAACGCCCGGCGCGTACCCGAACGTGTCTCGGATGAATTCGTACTCCGGCTTTGCCGCGCAGCAGAACAGACTGAGCTTTGCGTTCTTTTCGTGCAGAAACGGCAGGTCGTCCTTTGTGACGCCGTGCTGCAGGAAGACGCGCCGGTTTTTGAGAAGCCCCAGCACGACCTCCAGAAGATAGCACACCGCGGCGTTCGGCTTGCCGCCCTTCTGGCTCGAAATATTGACCTCGGCGGCGAGGTAATACATCCAGTGCCGGAAGCTCCCGAAGTTTACGACGGGACCGACCGCGGCGACTGCGGCGTACGCCGGCGAGCGGCGGCTGATCGCATAGACCGCGTCGATCTCCGGATGCCGCGCGCGTAAATGCCGGAACAGCGCGAACGCGTTGTCCTGCGCTTCCATGGCGTATTCGCACAGCAGCCACAGATGCTTCCGCTTTCTTTTATAGATCGCCGCGGGCAGCAGCGCCAGCAGAAAGAGGAAAAAGTGTCCGATATCGCCCGGGCGGATCCGTCTGAGCTTTGCAAGAATGGATTCCTTCATAGCCAGTACCGTTTGACGCCGTGCCAGCAGTAGCCGAGAAAGCTTCGGCACTGTTTGAAAAACCCGAGCTTCAGATATGCGTAGGTACGCCACGCCATCACGCCGGATTTCCATTTGTTGCCCGATTTGGATCCCGCCGAAACGCGGTAGCGCACCAGCGGTTCTCCGATCCCGAACGCTTCCGCGCCGTCCTTCAGGATCCGGTACCAGCAGATCAGATCCTCGTGCAGGTCGCCGCGCTCCATCGGGTGCGCCTCGTACAGCGCCTTCCGGACGAGCACCGTGCTCGTCACGACGTCGGGCGATCGCAGCAGCCTGTCGGCGGTGATCCGCGGCGGGACCGAAAACACCTTTCCGGTCTCCCTGTCGTTTTCGTCGATGCATACCGCCGCCGTATAGACGAGGTCTGCGTTCGTTTCCTCCGTGAGCCGCAGCTGCCGTTCAAGCTTGTCCGTTTCCCATTGATCGTCGCTGTCCAGAAACGCGATCCAATCCGCCCGCGCCGCCTCGACCGCGCGGTTGCGCGCGTTTGCGACGCCCTTGTTTTCGGGAAGCGTGATCACCCGTACGCGGACGTCCTCCGCCGCAAGCGCACGGAGAATGTCCGGCGTGCCGTCGTCGGACGCATCGTCCGCGACGATCACTTCCATATCGCGCACCGTGCCGGAAAGCGCAGAACGAATGCTCTTTTCCACCGTCCTTTCGCACCGGTACGCCGGCACGATCACACTGACGCGCGGATCCATCACGTTTCCTCCTCTCCGTCCGGCAGCGGAAGCTCATACAGGTCCTCGTATACAAGGTCCCCGAACGCCTTTTTTCCGATGGACGTGCATGCGCGCGCCAAACGGATCGCAGGGTTCAGAAGCCTGGACCGTCTCGGCGTTCTGCCCTGCTCCCGCATCGCGCGTTCGATCAGTTCCCGCGTTGCGACCGGCTCCGGCTCCTGCGGAAAAAAGACGCCGGAACGCGGCGCGTCCAGAAGCGCCTTCACCGCTTCGCACAGCGTGTCGATCGACACCATGCTGCGGCGGTTTTCAAAATCCGGGCAGAACGGCAGCGCCTTCGCGAGCCGGTACAGACGCGCGGGATTGCCCTTCGCCCCGGGACCGAACACCATCGGCGGACGCAGGATCGTGACAAAGAACGCGTCGTCCGCCAGCGCGGCGATCCGCCGCTCCGCGGAAAGCTTGGAGCGCGCGTACTGCGTTTTCGGATCCGCTGCGGTCTCCTTCGTGATCACGCCCTCGAGCCTGCCGTAAACCGCCATCGTGCTGAAAAACACGAACTGCTTCACGCCCTCGCGCTTTGCCTTTTCGGCGACTGCGGCGGCAAGGTCGCGGTTCACCGCATCGTAAAGCGGCTGCGAATCCTTCGTTTCCTTCCGGTGTACGATCGCCGCAACATGAACGACCGCATCCGCGCCGTGAAAATCGTATTCGTCGGGCGTATGCGACCGCATCGGAAGCGTTTCCGTCTCGTACCCTGCCGGAAACCGTCCGAGGTACGCATCGATATGCGTACCGATATAGCTGTTTGCACCGGTGATCAGAATCCGCTTCATTTCTGATTCTCTTGTCCGTCGTCGCGCCGGCCCTCGCTGAAGCCCTTGCGCGTCACGACCGTGGAAACCGATTTCCAGATGCAGGTCACATCCATGCCGAAGGTCACATGTGCGGTGTATTCGCCGTCGTACCGAGCCTTTTCCTCCACCGACAGGGCGTCGCGTCCGTTGACCTGCGCCCAGCCGGTGAGCCCGGGACGGACGTCGTTCGCGCCGTACTTGTCGCGCTCGGCGATCAGATCGTACTGGTTCCAGAGCGCGGGGCGGGGTCCCACGATCGACATCTTGCCGGTAAAGATCTGCAGCAGCTGCGGAAGTTCGTCCAGACTCGACTTCCGCAAAAACCGTCCCGCCCGCGTGATCCAGTGGTGCGAGTCTGCAAACATATGCGTCGGAACGTTGCTCGGCGCGTCCTGCTGCATGGTGCGGAATTTCAGGATCTCGAACTGTGTTTTATGGATGCCGATCCGCGTCTGCCGGAACAGCACGGGACCTTTGGAATCCAGCTTGATCCAGATCGCGATCACCGCAAACAGCGGGGAAAGCGTCAGGATCGCAAGCCCCGACAGCACGACGTCCAGTATTCGTTTCACCGTTTTTTGATACATTTCCGCTCCGTTATTCGTCATTTGCAGATTGTGTCGAACAAATGTGCGCACCTCTGCAATTATAGTATCATAACCGTATCATAGCACAGGCATACCAAAAATGCAACCGCGCGGGTTTGGCTTTGTGTAAACATAATAAGAACATTTTCCCGATTCCGGAGCATTTCCTCTTGACAAAGCCCCCGCATTCGCGGTATCGTATACAAGGACAAAAACCGAATACCGTCACGGATGATGGGCCCGGGAGAGGTCGTAAAAAACGGCGCCGAAGGGGAACTGCAGAAACTCTCAGGCAAAAGGATCGGACCCGGACGTGACTCCGGAAAGGAAAGGGCTCTGCCCTTTACGCCGTCGGTGCAACCGCCGTATTCCGGCGGGAATCTCTCAGGCTTGTTACGGAGGCGCAGGGTACAGGCGTACTTTGCGTTTTTTCATTTTCCGCGGCGACGCCGCGATCGTTTCAACTGCGGCGGGGCCGCAAACGTCCATATTTTATAAGGAGGATTCTCATGAGCGAACTCAAACGTACCCTACTGTATGACGCGCACGTCAATGCCGGCGCGACGATGGTCGACTTCGGCGGATGGGAAATGCCGATCCAGTACCCCGAAGGCATCATTGCGGAACATCTGTACACCAGAAGCTGCTGCGGTCTTTTCGACGTGTCCCATATGGGCCGTCTCATCATCGAAGGACCGGAGCGTCTCGCGTTTCTGCAGCACGTGCTTTCGAGCAACGCAGCGCTGCTCGACGTCAATCAGGCGCAATACTGCATCATCCCTGCCGAGGACGGCAGCGCGGTCGACGACGCATACCTCTATCGGTTCGAGGAGGATCGGTTCCTGCTCGTCGTCAACGCGTCGAACACCGATAAGGACCTTGCGTGGTTCGAGCCGATCGTGAAGAACTATGACTGCACGATCAGAAACATCACGTCGGAGACCGTCTCCATCGCGGTGCAGGGTCCCAGGAGCGAGGAGATCCTGAAGGTGCTCGCGGGCGTCGACGAGGTCACCAAGCCTGCGCGCAACAACCTCAGTACGCTGATGATGGAAGGGCATAAGGTCCTCGTTTCCAGAACGGGCTACACGGCGGAGCCGATCGGCTACGAGCTGTTCTTACAGAACGAAGACGCGCACTGGATGTGGAACCGGCTCATCGAGCTCGGCGGCAAGCCCGCGGGATTGGGCGCGCGCGACACGCTCCGCATGGAAGGCATGCTCCCGCTGTACGGCGACGAAATGGGCGTCGACGAGGAAGGCAAGCCCATGCCGATCTTCGCGCTGGCACTGGCGAAGTTCGCGGTCTCGTTCGACGAGGCGAAGGGCGAGTTCGTGGGTCGTGAAGCGCTTAAAAAGCAGGCGGCTGCGCAGGCATGCTTCAAGGCGAAGGATTACAACCCCGACGCGATGGCGGCGCTTCCGAAGCGCGTGCGTCCGATCGCGCTTCTGGACCGCGGCGTGATCCGTCACGACATGGAAGTATACCGCAACGGCGAGATGATCGGCTGGGTCACCAGCGGCACGATGATCCCGTACTTCATGACGGAAGGCGAAGGCGCCGACCTCAGGCTGCTTCCCGAAACCGGCAAGCGCGCGATCGGCATCTGCTACATCCGTTCCGACGTTCCGGTGAACGGCGAGGTCGAGGTCGACGTCCGCGGCAGACGTTTGAAGGCCGTCATTCCCTCGAAGCACATCTCGAACAATGTCCCGCCCTATGTGGTGCCGGTCATTTATAAGCAAAAATAAAATCAAAATATCATTAGGAGGATATTACCATGACGATCAAACCCGAATTACAGTACAGCAAGGACCACGAGTGGGTCAAAAAGGAAGACGACCTCTTTGTGATCGGTATCTCCGATTTTGCGCAGGACGCGCTCGGCGATCTCGTGTTTGTGAACCTGCCGGAAGTCGGCGACGCGGTCACCGCGGGTGAAGCGTTCGGCGACGTCGAATCCGTCAAAGCGGTCTCCGATCTTCTTTCCCCGGTCTCCGGCACCGTTGCCGAGATCAACGAGGAGCTCCTCGACGCGCCCGAAATGCTGAACAACGATCCGTACGGCGCGTGGATCATCAAGGTCGCAGACGTCACCGCGACCGAAGAACTGCTCGACGCGGCGGCGTACGAAGCTTTCTGCGCGGAGGCATAAGGCATGGGAAGCTACGTTCCTTCCACTGAGGAACAGCGTCGGGAAATGCTCCGTGCGATCGGGCTCAGCGATTACCGTGAGCTCTATCGCGACGTTCCGGAAAACATGATCTTAAACCGTCCGCTCGACCTGCCCGAAGGCAAGAGCGAGATGGAAGTGCGCAATGCGATGGCAGAGCTCGCTGCGAAAAACACGGTCTTTCAGACCGTGCTTCGCGGCGCAGGCGCGTACGATCATTACATTCCGTCGATCGTGAAGTATATCCCCGCGAAGGAAGAATTCCTCACCGCGTACACGCCCTATCAGGCGGAGATCTCCCAGGGCGTTTTACAGTCGATCTTCGAGTATCAGACGATGATCGCGGAGCTCACAGGCATGGACGTTTCCAACGCGTCCGTGTACGACGGCGCGACCGCAGCGGCGGAAGCCGCCGCCATGTGCCGCGACCGCAAGCGCCGCGTGACGCTGATTTCGGCGACGACGCATCCGGACGTGATCAACACGGTCCGCACCTACTGCTACGGCACCAACGACGAATTGGTCGTGGTGCCCGCAAAGGAAGGCAAGACCGATATCGAAGCGCTCCGTACCCTGCTGAACGACGGCGTCGCTTCGTTCTATGTGCAGCAGCCGAACTTCTACGGCATCTTTGAGGACGCGGAAGCTTTGGGCGAGCTTGTGCATGCGGCAGGCGCCATGTTCGTGATGGGCTGCAACCCCATCGCGCTTGCGATCATGAAGACGCCGAAGGATTCCGGCGCGGACGTCGCGGTCGGCGAAGGGCAGCCGCTGGGCATGCCGATCGGCTTCGGCGGTCCGTACCTCGGCTTCATGGCGACCACGTCCAAAAACATCCGCAAGCTCCCCGGCCGCATCGTCGGCGAGACGACCGATCACGACGGCAACCGCGCGTACGTCCTGTCGCTGCAGGCGCGCGAGCAGCACATCCGCCGCGAAAAGGCGAGCTCCAACATCTGCTCGAACGAAGCGCTTTGCGCTTTGACCGCGGGGCTTTATATGGCGACGATGGGTCCGGACGGCATGGCGGAGGTCGCAAACCAGTGCATGGCAAAGGCGCACTACCTTGCAGACGCGCTCTGCGCGATCCCCGGCGTACGCCTGCGCTACGACGCGCCGTTCTTCCACGAGTTCCTGCTCGACATGCCGAAGTGCAAAGAGATCGAACAGGCGCTTGCCGAAAAGGGCATCCTCTCCGGACTTCCGTATGAAGACGGCATGCTCTGGTGCGTTACCGAAAAAGCGTCGAAGGCGACGCTCGACGAGGTCGTTTCCGTCGTGAAGGAGGTGCTCGCATGAAGCTGATTTTTGAAAAGAGCGTTCCGGGACGCAAGTGCGATATCCTGCCGAAGTGCGACGTTCCCGCAGTCAAGCTGCCGGAAGGTCTCAAGCGTGAAATCGCGCCGCATCTTCCTGAGATGAGCGAGACCGACGTTTCCCGCCACTACACCGAGCTCAATAAGCAGGTGCACGGCGTGAACTGCGGCTTCTACCCGCTCGGCTCCTGCACCATGAAGTACAACCCGCGCATCGACGAGGAAGCGGCGGCGATGGAGGGCTTTACGAACATCCATCCGCTCGCGCCGAAGTCCTCGGTCCGCGGCGCTCTGGAAGTGCTCGACACGCTGCGCGCGGATCTTTGCGAGATCACCGGCATGGACGGCATGACCTTCCAGCCCGCGGCGGGCGCGCACGGCGAATTCACCGGAGTGCTGCTCATCAAGCAGTACCATGATTCGCACGGCGATACGAAGCGCACCAAGATCATCGTGCCGGATTCCGCGCACGGCACCAACCCCGCGACGGCGGCGATGTGCGGCTATCAAGTCGTGAACATCCCCTCCGCGCCGGACGGCTGCGTCGATCTCGAAGCGCTGAAATCCGTCCTCGGCGAGGACACCGCGGGTCTGATGCTGACGAACCCGAACACGGTCGGTATCTTTGACGAGAACATCCTCGAGATCACGAAGCTCGTGCACGAGGCGGGCGGTCTGTGCTACTACGACGGCGCAAACACGAACGCGATCATGGGCATCGTGCGTCCCGGCGATATGGGCTTCGACTGCATCCATCTGAATCTCCACAAGACGTTCGCCACCCCGCACGGCGGCGGCGGTCCCGGCGCAGGCGCGGTCGGCTGCAAGGAATTCTTAAAGCCGTTCCTGCCGCACTCCGCTTTGATGGATCGTCCCGGCAGGCTGCAGGTCCGCGCGTTCATGGGCAACTTCCTCGTGTGCGTCCGCGCGCTCGCGTATGTGATGACGCTCGGCCGCGAGGGCATCCCGGAGGCGGCGACCAACGCGGTCCTCAACGCAAACTACCTGATGCAAAAGATCAAGGGCACGTTCACGCCCGCGTTCGACCGCATCTGCATGCATGAGTTCGTGCTCGACCTGAGCGGCTACGAGAAGGAGACCGGCGTGTCCGCGCTCGACGTCGCGAAGTCGCTGATCGACTACGGCATGCATCCGCCGACAATGTACTTCCCGCTGATCGTGCACGAAGCGCTGATGCTCGAGCCGACCGAAACGGAAAGCATCGAAACGCTCGACTGGGCGGCGGACGTATTCCGCAAGCTCTACGAGCTCGGCAAAACCGATCCGGAATTCATGCACAACGCGCCGCATCACACCCCGATCGGCCGTCCGGACGAAGTCAAGGCGGCGCGCAACCCGATCGTGCGCTACACCTTTGCATGATCGAACGGATCGCAGTCTATGAAAGCGAGTGGTTCGATCCCCATCGCAACCTTGCCATTGAGCAGCACCTGCTGGAAACCGTTTTAGGCGGGTGCTGCCTTCTTTATCTGTGGCAGAACGAGCGCACGGTCGTCATCGGCAAGAACCAGAACGCCTGGGCGGAATGCCGCACGACCGAGCTTTTCAACGACGGCGGCAAGCTCGCGCGGCGGCTGTCCGGCGGCGGCGCGGTCTATCACGACCTCGGGAACCTGAACTTCACGTTTCTGATGCGCGAGGAGGACTATGACCTCATGCGTCAGCTTTCCGTGATCCGCAGGGCGTGCCGTCTTTGCGGGATCGAAACGGAACTCTCGGGTCGGAACGACGTTCTCGCTTCCGGGCGCAAGTTTTCCGGCAACGCATTCTATCACCACGAGGGGCGCGCGTATCACCACGGCACGCTGCTCGTCGACGTCGACGCGGACGCCATGGGACGCTACTTAAGCCCCTCGAAGGCAAAGCTCGAATCCAAGGGCGTCGAAAGCGTGCGCTCGCGGGTCGTAAACCTTTCGGAGCTGAACCCCGCGATCACCGTCGATATGCTGAAAGCCGCGATGCGGCAGGCATTTGCGGAGGTCTACGACCTTCCGGTATCCGCGCCGCCCGTTCCCGACGAAACGCGGGTCGAAGAACTCGCGGCGCATTACGCAAGCGACGCATGGCTTTTCGGGCAAAAACTGCCGTTCACGCTCCGCTGCGAACAGCGGTTCCCCTGGGGCGGCGTCGAGCTGCAGCTTTTTGTCGATCGCGGCGTCATTCAAAACGCCGCCGTCTATACCGACGACATGGACCCGACGCTTGCGCCGAAGCTCAGAACAGCGCTCATCGGCTGCCCGTTTTCCCTTGCGGCAATGCAGGCGCGCATCGAAACAGAACCTCTCCCGCACGCGCGGGACATCATCCAAATGCTGACGGAACAGGAGATTTAGTATGTACGATTTTGATCTGATCGTCGTGGGCGGCGGCCCCGGCGGATACGAAGCGGCGTTGTATGCCGCAAAGCTCGGTCTCAAAACCGCGCTCATCGAAAAGGACTTTGTCGGCGGCACCTGCTTAAACCGCGGCTGCATCCCGACCAAGGCGCTCTTACACGCGTCCTCGGTCTATGAGGAAGCGAAAAACGGCGCTGCGCTCGGCGTCACCTGCGAGCCGACGTTCGATCTTTCCGCGATCTACGCCTACAAGCAGCAGGTCGTGGAAAAGCTCAGAGGCGGCGTGGAAGGGCTTTTGAAAGGCGCGAAGGTCGCCGTGATCAAGGGGCTCGGCACGCTGACGGCGCCGCATACCGTGACCGTCGGCGAGACCGCCTATACCGCGGAACACATCCTCATCGCGACGGGCTCCGTGCCCGCGCGTCCGCCGATCCCGGGTCTCGACCTTGAGGGCGTTCTGACCTCGGACGAGCTGCTCTCCGGCGTCGCGCCGTTCAAGTCGATCGTCATCATCGGCGGCGGCGTCATCGGCATGGAGTTTGCGACGTTCTTCAACGATCTCGGCGTCGACGTGACCGTGGTCGAAGGGCTCGACCGGCTGCTGCCGCTTTTGGACAAGGAGCTCGGGCAGAACCTTTCCATGATCATGAAAAAGCGCGGCGTGAAGATCGCAACCGGCGCAATGGTCAAGTCGGTCACGAAGACCGAAACGGGGCTTTCGGTCAACTTCGAGTCCAAGGGCGCGCCCGCAAGCGCGGAAGCCGAGGTCGTGCTCTGCGCGATCGGCAGACGTCCCTGTACCGACGGGCTGTTCGGCGAGGACGTTTCTCTTGAAATGGAAGGCAGACGCATCAAGGTCAACGAGAAGTTCGAGACCTCGATGGAAGGCGTCTATGCGATCGGCGACGTCTCCGCAAAGATCCAGCTTGCGCACGTCGCGACGGCGCAGGGGCTCTATGCGGTCAACGAGATCGCGGGCAAGACGAACGGCGCGGACCTTTCGATCGTGCCGAGCTGCGTCTACACCCGCCCGGAGATCGCCTCCGTCGGCATGACCGAGCAGGAAGCGAAGGACGCGGAGATCCCGGTGAAGGTCGGCAAGGTCACGATGTTCAGTAACGGCCGTACCGTGATCGTAAACGGCGACCGCGGCTTTATGAAGGTGCTTGCGCATGCGGAGACGCGAAAGATCCTCGGCGTACAGATGATGGGCGTGAATGTCAGCGACATGATCGGCGAGCTCGGGCTTGCGATCGCAAACGGGCTGACGCCGGAAGATCTCCTCAAAGCCATGCGTCCGCATCCGACCTTCGAGGAAGCCCTGACCGACGCATTGCGTGACCTTTGCGCCAAGCTCGGCTGACAGCCGCCGAAACGACAGCAAAAGCTTCCGAAGGGAAGCTTTTTTCATTCTTTGCATGCGGCGGCATTCCGGTACCGGCAGAACGTCCGGAGCTGTTTTTCTGTACAATTTTCACGAATTTTTTATAAAAAAATATGGCATAATCATGCAGCTTGTGGTATCATAGTTTTGTAAGTGTGCTGTACTGTACAGCACAAATTTAAAAGGATAGGAGACCTTAGATGAAACGCACATCCCTGAAACTGTTTGCCTTCCTTCTGGCGGCGATCATGGTCCTGGCGCTGCTGCCGACTGCAGCTCTCGCCGAGGGACGGCTTGAGGAGCTTTCGGAAGCAAAGAATCAGAAAAACTACGGCTACGTCCGCACGCCGGAGCACGGCACCCGCGCCGTTTCCGACGCGTATGTACGCGGCGACATGGAGACGTATTACCGTCTCTCCGGCATTCAGCCCACCCGCGACACGCTGCCGAGCTCGTACAACAGCAATACGCTTGGCTACGTGACCTCCGTTAAGAACCAGAACCCGTACGGCTCCTGCTGGGCGCACGCGGCGATGGCAAGCGTTGAGAGCTACATGATCAAGCACGGCATCGAGGTCGGTTCCACCGGCTCCGCCGCCACGACGAGCCTCAACCTTTCCGAGACGCAGCACTGCTTCTTCAACTACTCGAGCGCCTATGACGCCGAGGGCATGCTGACCGGCGACAAGACCACGCTGCTCGGCTCCGACGGCTGTCTGGATTCCGGCGGCAACGGCGAGATGAGCGCATACACCCTGCAGAGCTGGGTCGGCGCGGCAAGCGAAGGCGACGCCACCGCCCTGCAGTACAGCAAGGCGAGCACGGTCGCAAGCTCCGGTCTCGACAGCAAATACTCCTATCAGTACGACATCTGCCACGTCCAGAACTCCGAGTGGATCCCCGGCACGGACATTGAGGGCATCAAGCGCGCGATCATGGAATACGGCGCCGGCAACATCAGCTACTATGAGACCGGCAACGCCTACACCTACACCTGCACGATCGACACCACTTCTCAGGACAGCAGCTCCCACAAGTGGTCGAACCACGCGATCACGCTGGTCGGCTGGGACGACAGCATCGCGGCAAGCCGCTTCTCCCCGAACAAGCCGTCGAGCTCCGGCGCCTGGATCTGCAAGAACAGCTGGGGCACGAGCTATTTCAGCCAGGGCTACACCTACATCTCCTATGAGGACACCACCGTTCTCGAGGGCTATATCTACTTCTACGACGCGGAGCCGATCGACAACTACGATCACAACTATCAGTACGACGGCACCTGCAACCCGGTCCCCTACGGCTCCGGCAACCGCACCGGCTTTGCGAACAACACCAAGGTCGCAAACGTCTTCACCGCAAAGAGCAGCGAGAGCCTCGAAGCGGTCGGTTTCTGCAGCTGGGACGAAGCGCTTTCCTATACGCTTGAGATCTATAAGAACCCGACGACCGGCAACCCGTCCTCCGGTACGCTGATGACCACGCAGACCGGTACGCTGACCTATTCCGGCTACTACACCATCACGCTCGACAACCCGGTCGCGCTTGCCGCGGGCGACACCTTCTCGGTCGTCTTCACGCAGAACGTCCCGGTAGCGGACGACGCCGGCAAGTACGTCCACACGCCGTATGATGCGAACTTCTATGATACGAGCGTCGTCTCCTGGGCAAAGTGGGAGCACGCAAACCACGGCAATACCTCCTACTATAAGGAGCCGAACGGCAGTTGGACCGACTGCCCGGACAACGGCGACTACCGCATCAAGGCGTACACCAAGGACGTGAGCTTCACCGTCACCGCGGTCTCCAACAACACCGCATGGGGCACGGTTTCCGTCAACGGCACCAAGATCACCGCAACGCCCGCAGCCGGCTACTACGTCTCCGGCTATGAGGTCGTAAGCGGCACCGCGACGGCAACGATCAACGGCAACATCATCAACGTCGCGCCGTCGACCGACTGCACGATCAGGATCATCTTCGCGCCGAAGCCCACCTACACGATCAACTACCGCTCCATCGGTTCTTCCGAAGGCAGCGTCACCGCACAGATCTATGACGTCATCAACCTGCCGACCTCCGTCAGCAACGTTCCGAGCGATTGGACCTTCGTCGGCTGGACGACGGCAGAGATCGCCGAGACCACCACGGAGCCCGAATTCTACGCGCCCGGCGCGGAATACACCGTGACCGCGAACGCCACGCTGTATGCGCTGTTCACCCGCACGGAGGGCACCGGCGAGCTGATCTACCGGCTGGTCAACGACAACCTCTCCGACTGGTCCGGCAACTACGTCATCACCTACGCCAAGGATACGGGCATGTATGTGCTGAAGACCGCGAGCAAGGATCAGCGCATCGAGACCACCTCCGCAGGTCAGTCCATCACGTACGCAAACTCCGGCATCACGCTGGACGGCGAAGTCCTGCGCAACGTCGGTTCGGATTACGTGTTCGCCTTTGCAAAGAACGGCAACTACTACACGATCAAGAACGACGGCACCGGCTACTGGATCGGCACGCAGAGCACGTATCTGCACAATATGCAGTCGTATCAGTCCGAGTATTCCGACTGGAACATCGAATACGACCTCTACAACATCTGCATGAAGATCAGCAATGTTGCGAGCACGCAATACACCTACCTCGTCAAGGGCTCCAACAGCTACTTCGTAGTCAACACCGGCTACACGACCAACAAGACGCAGGTCTGGAAGGAAGAGGTCGAGGGCATTACCTACTATAACAGCAACCCGGCCGCGCCGCATACGCACACCTACGGCGATTGGACCTCGAACAACGACGGCACACACAGCCATTCCTGCACAGAATGCGGCGACATCGTCACCGAGAACTGCACCTACAACGACGTTGTGACCGCGCCGACCGCGACCGAACAGGGCTACACGACGCACACCTGCACCGTCTGCGGCTACAGCTTCGTCGATAACTACACCGACGCGCTCGGCTACACGGTGACCTTCTCCGTGCCTGCAGGCGTCACCGCGCCCGCCGCGATGAACTGTCAGGCAGGCGCGTCCATCACGCTCCCGACCGTCACCGCGCCTGCAGGATACACCTTCCTCGGCTGGGTCACGGAGGATTATGTGAACGTCGCAACGCTG